>OJMO01000011.1_pt1 | contig 145565 bp, 141 predicted proteins | sample 1597241 | NCBI WGS metagenome assembly OJMO01 (sample SAMEA2452129, study PRJEB22498) | human gut metagenome | biome: human feces; feature: human gut; material: feces | place: Australia | collected 2012 | reverse complement strand
TTAGTGTTCCTGCTGTTGGTGCTGTTTTATCTACTTTTACTGTATATTCTTTTGTGCTTGTATTTCCTGCTTTATCTTTTGTTGTTACTATTACTTTTGTTCCTTTAGTATCTTTGATTATACTTGTAATACTTGATGTCGTAGTAGCGTGTCCACTTGTACTATCACTACCATTTTTAACACTAAATGTTACATCACTTGTATACCAACCATTGTTTCCTTTTGTTCCATTTATTGCTAATTCTCCTACTGTTGGTTTTGTTTTATCGACCTTAATTGTATATTTTGTTACTTTTACTGCTCCTGTTTTGTTATTCTTTGTTGTCATTACTACTTCTTGTCCACTTGTATCACTTGTGATTTTTGTTATATTTAGAGTTGATGTTACTCCTTCTATATCTTTTACACTTAATTTAACATCACTTACATACCAGCCATTTTCTCCTAATGTTCCATCGATTACTAGTGTTCCTTCTGTTGGCTTGTTTTTATCAATCTTAATGTTATATTCTCTTGTACTAGTATTTCCTGCGTTATCAATGGTTGTTACTACTACTTTCGTTCCTGTTGTTTCTCCAATTACACTTGTATGCGTTGATGTTGTTTTAGCGTGTCCACTTGTTGCATCACTTCCATCATTAACAGTTAGCGTTACATCTGATAAATACCAGTCTCCACTTCCTTTTTCTCCGTTTATTGTTAGTGTTCCTGCTGTTGGTGCTGTTTTATCTACTTTTACTGTATATTCTTTTGTACTTGTATTTCCTGCTTTATCTTTCGTTGTTACTATTACCTTGGTTCCTTTAGTATCACTTGTTATACTTGCAATACTCGATATAGTATCAGCGTGTCCACTTAATGTATCATTTCCATTTACTACACTAAATACGACATCACTTTTATACCATCCATTGTTTCCTTTGGTTCCATTTATTACTAATTCTCCTACTGTTGGCTTTGTTTTATCGACTTTTACTGTATAATTTGTTACCTTTACTGCTCCTGTTTTATTATTTTTTGATGTCATTATAATCTCTGTTCCACTAGTATCTCTTGTTATTTCTGTTATATTTAATGTTGATGTTACTCCCTCTACATCTCTTACACTTAATTTAACATCACTTACATACCAGCCATTTTCTCCTAGTGTTCCATCGATTACTAATTTTCCTTCTTCTGGTTTCGTTTTATCTAGTTTATATACTTTACATACTTTTTCACTACTCATAAACTCATTTGTACCAATCGCACATACATATGTTGTTCCATTATTACTTATTGGTATTATTCCGCTACTACTTTCCACTTTTGTATCAGGTTCACATTCATATTCTCCTTTGCAATACATATAACTTGTTATATTGCTTCCTGATACTACTACATCAAAATTACTTGTTGCATATCCATACCCATTTATTACTCCACTATTTGTTGATAATACTATTGTTGGGTGTTTGGTTTCTCCATATGCTTGACATTCTGAATCATACTTAATATCATAATTCTTATTCTCTGAGTTATATGATAGTGTTATACATCCTTCTAATAGTTCTCCTGTTTTTGGATTTTTTATGTGTTGTTCTGATATAAGTCCTGCTTCTTTTAATTCTTCAAATGACAAATTATATGAATATCCTGCTTCTAATTTTAATTTTTTATAGTTTTTTGCTACCCATGTATTTGATATTCTTTCTAATTCTTCGATTTGCTTTTTATATAAATCATCTTTACTATCACTTATTAAATTATTTATTACTGGATATATTATTAGACCTATTACTGTCAATAATACTATCGCTCCTATTATTTCTACTAATGTAAATCCTTTAATAAAGTAATAATCAAATTTTTTTCTAGTTTTCGTTTTCTTAAACCCCAAAAACTGTAACGTTTTTTTCATCGTATCACGCACCTTACCAGTCAATTATCTATAATACTATTATATATTAACAGTAATAGTAATCTTGTACTTTCAATTAAAACTCATTGCAAATCCCTATAGTATATAAGGATGATATTGTTTTAGTACAACTAAAATTCACAGTTACCTGGAGTTCTTGGGAATGGAATAACATCACGAATATTTTCTACGCCAGTTAAATAAATTAATAGTCTTTCAAATCCCATACCAAATCCAGAGTGAACACAACCGCCATATTTTCTCAAATTTAAGTACCAATCCATACCATCAGTTGGAACCCCTAATTCATTCATTTTATTAACTAAGACATCTAAACGTTCTTCTCTTTGAGAACCACCCATTAACTCGCCGGCTTGTGGTACTAATAAGTCAACTGCTCCAACAGTTTTATTATCATCGTTTAAACGCATATAAAATGCTTTAATTTCTTTTGGCCAATCTTTAACAAATACTGGTGAATTATAATAACTTGTTAGATATTTTTCGTGTTCTGTTGCTAAATCTTCCCCGTACTTCGGTTCATTTTCAAATTTTTTACCACTGTTAATTAGTACTTCAATAGCCTCATGATGAGTAATTCTAACTGCTTTGCTATTTAATACATGTTCTAATTTATTAATTAATCCGTTTTCAACAAATTTATCCAAAAATTGCATTTCTAAAGGGGCTTTTTCTAAAACATACTTAATAATAAACTTAAGCATATCTTCCATAATATCCATATCTTGATTTAAATCACAAAAAGCAATTTCTGGTTCAATCATCCAAAATTCAGATGCATGAGTTTTAGTGTTAGAATTTTCAGCTCTAAATGTTGGACCAAATGTATAAATCTTTCTAAAAGCTAGAGCATATGCTTCTCCTTGCAATTGCCCTGATACTGTTAGATTAGCTGGTTTCCCAAAGAAATCTTTGCTATAATCAACTTTACCTGTTTTAGCAATTTTATCTAAATCTAACGTAGTCACTTGAAACATCTCTCCTGCACCCTCGCAATCACTTGCTGTAATTATTGGAGAATGGAAATATACATATCCATTTTCTTGAAAATAAGTGTGAATTGCATGGGCAGCTAGACTTCTAATTCTAAATACCGCTTGAAATAAATTAGTTCTAGGTCTTAAATATCCTACTTCTCTTAAAAACTCTCTTGTATGCCTTTTAGGTTGAATTGGATAATCTTCGGGACAATCACCTAACAATATAACATCACTTGCTAAAATCTCATAATCTTGACCATTTCCTTGTGATTTTGCTAATGTACCCCTAACTTCTATTGAACATCCAACTCTTAATTTAGATATTTCATCAAAGTTACTTAACTTACTTTCATATACAATTTGTATACTTTGAAAAGTTGTTCCATCATAAAAATCAATAAATCCAAACTCTTTTTGTTTCCTATGATTTCTAATCCAACCTTCTAGTTTAACTTCTTTTTCTAAGTGCTTTTCTATATCTTTAAATAATTCTTTCAATTCCATAATATCTCTCCTAATCTTTGTTTAAACTTTGATATATAACTTCAAACATGAATACACCAAATAAAAATATGCCAATCCATAAAAATGGATTTCCTCCATTTTCAATAAACCACTCTTTTACTTTAAAAGCAAATTTTTCAATATTATATATTATATCTAATGTCATATTATACCTTCCTTATATTTTTATGTCCTTTAATTAATGTTTTAATTCCATGTGGGTGTTTAAAAGCAACTGTTATTATCTTGTCACTAATTCCTACAATAACCCCTTCACCGTACAAATCAAACTTAATATGTTCTCCTATTTCATAAGAAACACTATCGTCAACAACTTCATTAAGTTTAGAGTTAGTTTTTCTTTTAACATTTTCTGTTTTAAGATTTAATTCATTAATAAACCTACTTATAGGATTTTCTTTAGTAATACCATACAAAGTTCTTTTTAAAGCATTAACTAAAAATAATCTTTTTTTTGCTCTTGTTATTGCAACATAACAAAGTCTTCTCTCTTCTTCTATTTCACTATTAGTAACAGCATTAAAATGTGGGAATAATCCCTCTTCTAGTCCAACCACAAAAACATTATTAAATTCCAAACCTTTAGCTAAATGAATTGTCATTAAAGTTACGGCATTATCATTATTGCGATATTCAGAAATATCAGAAACTAATGATACTTCAGCTAAAAATTCTTCTAAACTGATTATACCATATTTTTCTTCAAATTGTGAAGTAATCGTTTTAAACTCTTCTAAATTCTCTAATCTTAATTCACTTTCTAATTCATTACTATTTATAATTTCCTCTCTTAGACCTGATTCTTCTAAAACTAAATCAACTAATTGAGTTAAAGTTAATTCATCTTTAATTTCCCTAAAATGTTCAATTAATTTTTTAAATTCTAATTCTTTTCCACTATTAATAACCTCATAAATCGGTTTATTTTCTAAATTAGCTTTATTAACTAAATTTTCAATTGTAACTTTTCCAATTTTTCTTTTCGGAACATTGATAATTCTAAGTAAACTATGATCATCGTATGTATTATAAATAAGTTTTAAATAACACATTAAATCTTTTATTTCACGTCTGTTATAGAAATAAAAACTTCCTACTATTTTATATGGTATATTTGATAGTAATAACTCTTTTTCAAAGTTTTGCGATTGCGCATTTGTTCTATATAAAACAGCAATTTCACTTAATTTTTCACCTTTATTTAATAATTCATGAATTTGATTGACTACATACCTCGCTTCATCTATTTCATTGATAGCTTGGTAATAGACTATATCTTCCCCACTAGAATTTAAAGTCCACAAATTTTTATCTTTTCTAACTGTATTATTTTTAATTAATATATTAGAACTTTCAATTATTTTTTTAGTAGAACGATAATTTTGTTCTAATAATATAACCTCACAATCAGGATAATCTTTTTCAAAATTTAAAATATTTTTGTAGTTACTACCTCTCCATGAATAAATCGATTGACTATCATCCCCAACAACACAAATATTTTTATATTTAGCGCTAATCATTTTAGCTAATATGTATTGAGCTTCATTTGTATCTTGATATTCATCAATTAATATATACTTATATTTTTCTTGTGCTTTTTTTAAAACTTCTGGTTCTTTTCTAAAAAGCATAATAGGAAGTAATAACAAATCATCAAAATCGACACAATTACTTTGTTTTAGCTTTCTTTCATATCTTTCGTATACTTTTAATACTACTTCATCAAAATCAGTTTGAACATATTTTTCGTACTCAAAAGGTGTGATTAATTCGTTTTTGTTACTACTAATTGCATTTTTTATACTTTTTACATTTTCATCGATATTTAATTCTTTTAATATTTTTTTTATTATTGAATTACTATCATCACTATCTATAATAGTAAAATTTTTATTATATCCTAACAATTGATAATTTTCCCTTATTAATCTCAAACCAAATGAATGAAATGTTGATACTTGAATCTGATTATCACCTATTAAGTCATAAATTCTTTCTTTCATTTCTTTCGCTGCTTTATTGGTAAAAGTAATAGCTAAAATATTATAAGGGCTAACTCCTTGTTCGATTAAATAGGCAACTCTAGTTGTAAGCACCCTAGTTTTACCGCTTCCTGCTCCTGCCATAACTAATATAGGTCCATCTTTTTTTAAAACTGCTTTTTTTTGTTGTTCATTCAAACTTGTTAAATCCATATTATTACCTCTTACTAATTATAACAAAAAAGAGTTCTTTTTAAAACTCTTATTTGAAAATATTTAATAAATCATTTAACCCACTATTAACAACTGCCATAAATAATTTGATGTATAAATAATATCCAATTGTTCCTAAAATTGTTAAACAAATAAGATGAAATTTAATTTCTAAATCTTTTGTTTCAAAAGATAATTCTTCTTTTATTAAACTCATAAAAACCAAAATTGAATAAACTAGACCACCTACTTTTGCAATTATTGAAAGTGGTGTCCAAATCAAACTAAGTATAGGTGATAGAATCATTCCTAAAGCAATAAAAGGAATAATTGACGTTGCTGAAATAGATAATAATTTTGTAAATTTAGATTCTTTCTTAAAAATTAAACTAACAATGTAGTAAACTCCTGCAATTGCAGCAATAATTCCTGCATAAATTAATAAATTTCTTCCGATTAAAACTAAATAGTTTAAATCACCTAAATTACTAAATTTAACCACTGTATGTAGTTTAAGCGTTTTCGCGCTTAATTCTTTAACAAATATAGATGTAATCATTGCTGTTAATAATGTTATTAACATCATAACTACAGCTAATATTCCACTAAATATTAAAGCATTTTTAGTTTCTGTTAATTTTGTTTCTTTTTCTTTAAAAGTCTTATAAGGATTTAACAAAACATCCTTTGCATATTTAAAATAATGTACGGCTGTTTTTTTAACCTCTTCAAACTTTTGTTGATTAGTACTTTGATTATTCAATTGCTCTTTTTTTTGATTTGGTTCAGTTGTTTTAATTTCATCTTGAGTAGTTGTTTCTTTTAAATTAATTCCACATTTAACACAAAATATAGAACCTTCAGTATTTTCTCCACCACAGTTTGGACAAATCATTATATCACTCCCTCTTTTAATACTATTTGTCATTAGTTTGATTATAACACAAAAAATAAATATGGTAAACAATAGTAGATTAAAATAGTTTTAATTTTACATTTTGATGTCAAAACAATATAATTCTTCATTGTTATCTAAAATCTCTATGTGTTTAAAATCAAATTTTCATAATAATTAACTAAATCAATCTTTAAATTTTTTTAACCACAACTACACTCTTCTTATTATAGTAAAACAACTAATAATATATTTATATATAATCATTAACAAAACAAAACTATTAGAATATAATAAACGAGGAGGTATAAAATATGTTGAAAAAACTTATTTTGCCAATGATTTTAGTTATATTAGTTGTTGGCATCGTTTTATTTAAACATTTTAATGTTAATGACAATAAACTTAAAAAAGTAAAAGTTGCAGAAGTTACTCACAGTATCTTCTACGCACCACAATATGTAGCTCATGCTTTAGGCTATTTTGAAGAAGAAGGATTAGATGTTGAAATTATATTGGCTGCTGGCGCTGATAAAGTAACAGCTGCTGTTTTATCAGGTGATGTTGAAATTGGTTTTTGTGGTAGTGAAGCAACAATTTATGTTTATAACAACGGAGAAAAAGACTATTTAGTTACATTTGCAGGATTAACTAAAAGAGATGGTTCTTTTATAGTTTCAAGAGAAAAATACGATAATTTTACTCTAAATAACCTAAAAGGTAAAACTATTATCGGTGGTAGAATTGGACATCGGATGGTAAACTTATAATAAAAATTCTTCAAAAAATTTATTATAAGTTTTAATGCCGTTTAACCCATCGGTTATTATACTTATAATATTAGTTTAATTTAAATTTATAATGTATTTCTATTGTCTTATCTTCACTTATTAATATTTCATCAATCAAATTGACTAATAGATTTCTATTTGGTTTAGCAAAAGATAAATATTCCTTTATCTTTTTTAATGTATCTTCTTTTTCTTTTGCTGTTTCATTTGTTCCGATACTATTAATTTCTTCTTCTAACTCTAATTTCTTATTTTTAAATATTTCTATTTCCTCTTTGTACTTTAAAGATAAGCGATTAAACATTTCCAAATCAATATTATCTTTTAACTTATCTTCATATATCTTATCAATGTATGTTAAATTATTAGCAATTTTCTTATCTAATACATTAATATCATTTTGTAATTTAACTCTAATATCATTTTGTTTTTTACTTTGTTCTACCTTATCTTTAAAAGTTGAACTATCAACATACTCATTACACATATTCCTTATATTATCTAAAACTGCTTTTTCTAATTTATCATAGTTGCAAGAATGAGGAGTACATAAACCATATTTACTATGTGATACATAATAAGTACAACAGCAATATGCTCTTTTACCATCACTACTTTTATTTATACCTATGGCATGACCACACTCTTTACACCTCATAAAGCCACTTAATAATTTCATATTTTTACTATTTGCTTTATTCTTATTTTTCTTTAATAAATCTTGGACTGTATAAAATGTATCATTATCTATAATTGCCTCGTGAGTATTTTCAGTAATTATCCAATCCTCTCTTGGTGTTCTAATTTCCTTTTTTGATTTATAATTTAATTTCTTTCTTCTGCCTTGTGTCAAATTACCAATATAGGTTTCATTTATAAGCATTTCTTCAATAGTTCTAGGACACCATAATTCATAAGCAGTGGACTTTATACCACGATTTAAGTTTGCATAAATACTTGGAGTTGGTATTTTCTCATTAGAAAAAATATTAGCTATTTGTCTTGGACTTTTACCCTCTAATGCCAAATTAAAAATTCTTTCTATTATAGGTCTTACTTCTTCATCAACAATTAACTTATGTTTATCATTAGGGTCTTTCTTATAACCATATACAGCTTTCCACCCTAAAAATTGTCCTTTTTCTTTTTTTGCTCTTACAATTTTTCTTATCTTCTTTGATGTATCTTTTAAATAATAATCATTAAACATTAATTTAAATTGCAAAAACTCTAATCCTGGTGTTTCATATAAGGTATCAATATCATCATTTATAGCAATATATCTTATACCTCTCTCGGGGAATATTCTTTCGATATATTCCCCCATTGAGATATAATCTCTACCCATACGAGATAAATCTTTGGTAATAATAGTATTAACTTTACCATTATCTATATCAGTTAATAGTTTTTTCCAAGAAGGTCTATCAAAATTAGAGCCAGTAAAACCATCATCTACATATTCATCAATATATACTAATTTTTCTTCTGTTCTTTCTAAAAACATATGAATTAAGTCTCTTTGATTTTTAATACTTTCACTTTCCATATTATCTCCATCTTCACGAGATAGTCTAATATACAAAGCACAGTTATATGTTTTACTTTTCAAATTTCTACTCCTTTCTTGGTAAAACACATTAACAAATATATTATAAGATTATTTTTTGAAAAAGCCAATTTCAAGGCAATAATCAACTAAAAATTCTTCCATTATTTGTTGCAATGTTTTCCCATTTTCATTAAAGACATTTACTATCTTCATACTTAACCACCTAATAAAATTTATGATTAAATAAATTTTAAAATACTTTTAATCAAACGGACTATCTTCACAAATAATGAATTGCTTATTTTGTTCTTTAATATTATCATCAATTATAATGCAATTAGATTTTAAATTATTACCAATAATACCTTGATTAATTGTTTCTAATTCTATATTAACAATATTAAATAATGACTCAAACATAACAATTTCTTTATCACTAGTTGCTATATCATTAATATCATAAATAATTATTTTATTTATATCTTTCGGATTAATAGAAATTATATCATTAAGTATTGTTTCAATATTATTATGATAAATTTTTCTAATTATTTCTAATACTTTATAATTTTTATACTCACAATATTCTTTTAATTTTTCTTCTACCTTTATACTTAAATCTAATTTATCTTCTTTGTAATAAGATAAAACTATAACATTTTCCTTATTTTTTATTTTCATAAAAACTCCTCACTTTCTTATGCTAAACAAAAATTATATCCTAGGAAAAAAATATTTATAATTTCTGCTTGCAATAAAAGAATAGCAAAAAAGATAATAAGTTATAAGGAAATTTAAAATATATTTTTTGCAAAACTATCCGACATATGTTAAAATAAAGAAAATTTTTTTGAAAGCGAGAGATTAATATGTATTATTTTAGATATAGCGAAGAATTAAGCACAAACAAAAATAATAAACCTTATATTTCATTCGGTTATAAAACTAATGATAACAATTTTTTTAAGGTATATGATATTATTACTTATTTTGATAATTTTTCTTCTTCTGCGAGCAATGAACTTGATAAGATATATGACTATTCATTAAAATTAGGCAAAGATAAAATAGATAAAGATTCTTATTTTAGTTTTATTGCAACTCATAATATAACAGTTCCACCTATTAGCAAAAGAATAACAAAACATAATATAAAATTATCTAATGAAAGTAATATAACTATACATTATGCAAATAATAAAAAAGATAAAGATTTAGTTTTTTGGGATAAAGATATGGCATTACCTAAAAATAATAAAATTAATCTATTAGAGCAACAAGTAAAAAATAATAATGGTGGAACATTTGATTTAACTATTCATAAAGAAGGAAATTATAAAGATGATATTGAATTGTTATATATGTTTTTAGATTGTTTATTTTCTTCTAATGTTTCATACTATATTAAACAATGCGAATTATGTAATAAGTATTATGCTACTAATAAACCTAACAAAAGATATTGTTATAGAATGAATTTTATTTATGATAAACAAACTATATGTGAGAATGCTGTTAATTTACTTTATCAATCAAAGGAATATAAAAGTGCTACTAGGAAAGATGAAAAACTGTTAAAATATTTACATAATAATTCAAATAAATATGATATTGATAAATATAATTATGAAAAAAATATAATAAAAAAAGAGTGTATTAAAAAATTAAATATGACTGATTATGAAAACTATGTTGATAACTTTTTACACTCTAATAAATAAAACTATTGTTTAACTAAATTATAAAATGTATTAGGTTTTAATCCTAGTATTTCTATTGCTTCTTTAGTTTTGATTTCTTTATTTTTCCACTTATCAACCACAATATCAAAATTTTGTGATTTTTCTATTTTAGGTCTTCCAAACTTAACATTATTATTCTTTGCTGCTGCTATACCTTCTTTTTGTCTTTGCCTAATAAAAGTTCTTTCTTGTTCTGCCACATAAGATAATATTTGTAAAATTAAATCACTAATAAATGTTCCTAATAAATCTTTATTATTCCTAGTATCTAATAATGGCATATCTATTACAACTATATCTGCTTTTATATTCTTTGTAATATCTTTCCACTCATCAATAATCATATTATAATTTCTACCTAATCTATCAATACTCTTAATTACTAAAACATCATTTTCTCTTAATATATGTTTAAGAATATTATATTGTTCTCGACTAAAATCTTTCCCACTTTGTTTGTCTATATAAATATCTCTTTCATCAATACCAAATTCTTTGAAAGCAATAAGTTGTCTATCTTCATTTTGTTCTTTACTACTAACTCTAACATAACCAAATATTTTATTTTTCATATAGTACCTACCTTGCTAAATAATTGCTTGTTTCTCGATATATCATATCTACAATTTGCATATCAAATGTTGTATATAAATTAACAATGATATTTTTTGATTTTAATTCACTAATAAAATTAGCACAAGCAAGAGTATAGGGAAAATCTTTTTCATTTTCTTCTATACCAGTTAAAAGTGTATCAATATAATCATCACATATTGAAGATACAATTTTTCTTAATGCTTCTTCTTTCACTTTATGCCACCTCCTTACCATATGAAGATTAATTATATGATACTTACTTCGTTCTTAAAAGGTTTTTCTTTAAAAATGTGAAAAAAACTTTTTAAAGATTTATAAATTGATTTATACACATTTATAAATAAAAAAAAGACTTAATTCTTATTAAAATTAAATCTTTATAAAAGTACACATTTTTAATTATCACTTATAGCTATCATTTATATTAACATCTTTTAATTTATTTAAATTCAAATATACATTTATCATAAAAGCAAAAATATAATTCCACCATTTTAAGATTTCTTCTTCATTCATATCGGCTATTTGTTTATTGTAATATTTTTTATAATTTTCATCTACATTATTATGTCTTAAATTAAAATTATTAGCATAATTACTAAACATATCAGCAATTTTATTTCCCATTATTTTACTAATATCATTTTTTCTACTTTCTAATTTACTAATTAAAGAAAATATAACTTTTTTCTTTTCTTCCAAGTCATCAACATTTTTATAATCATAATAACTAATGATTTCACTTTTTAATTTCATATCATCTATTTCATCAAGGTCAATAGCAATATCATTTTCTACGATAAAAAATTGTTCTTTTTCTTCATCATATCTTAATACATAACCGTAGCCCAACAAATATTCTTTTATTGCTCTCGCAATAATATCTACAATTTCAAATGCTTTTTCCTTGTTATAAAAATATCTATTATTATTATCTTTAAAATTAAATAAACAATTAACAATTATGTCTATATTAATTAATATTTCTTCTTCGGTAATTTCATAATTATTTGAATTGCATAAATCAAATATGTTTTCAAAAGATTCATCACTTTCATTTAATAAATCATCTATATCAACATAGCCATTATTCAAATTACTAAATCTAAACATATCATTTAGCATATAAAAGCCATTACTATATATGCTTCCATCACTAACATACTCAATATGATTTAATAGTTCAACAATTCTTTGACAAAACTCTTTCTTATTTTCTTTTTTAGGCTTTCTTCCAAAAATACTTTTATACAGCATAATACTTCACCAATAACATTATATCATTAAAAGAGCCCTTTTGTTTAGAATGAATATTTTTTTAAGAAAGCAAATTACTTACAACAAATATCAAAAAATTGTGTTATAATTAAATCAGGGTGAGATTTATGAGCGAATTAATTGAAGAATATAGAAAACTTGCAATTGATAATTTATTTACTGTTCAATCTTTTGCAACAGTATGGCCAACATGGAAAGAAAGAATCGGAAGAAGAATTAGTAATAAAAGTGTTAATGAATTAACCGAGTTAGGTGCTAACTTAAGCGATATATTTAGGTCAACAAGTGCTGGTAGAAGCCAATCTGCTGTATCTTCTGGTGGAACTATATGGGAGAATTTAGTCTGTTGGTATCTTAATTTATGTTCTATAGGAACAAGAACTGTTGTAGTAAGACCGGTAGTTAATTTATTACCTCAAACTATAAAGGATGCAATAACTGTAAATTATGGTAGTTTTATTTCAAATACGGAAGCTGATATTGTTGCTATAACATTCCCAGATGATAGTGAAAGTCAATATATTGAAGAAGAAGGAGCATCAATTTTAACTAATATTAATAATTTTATTACACAAAACTTTGACAAAATAGAAATTAATATTATTCAATGCAAAACAAATTGGAATGACAATGCACAAATACCAATGCTATGGGATATGATATATAAGGTTAGAACTTTTGAAAATAATAATATTACAATTGGACGAAATAACTTTTCAATTAAAGACTGCAGAAGATTTACTTATTCTTTTGCTACAGTCCCTACAGTAAATACTGATAGACTAACAACAAATTCAGTTGCTGTAAAAAGAGTTTCTAATCTTTCTGGTGGTGTTTATTGGGGAAATAGAACAAAATCTGGAGTTGCCCAATCATTAGGAGAACTACCATCTCGAGTTTTCTATACAAATCAACATATAAATCCAAGAATTGTTTTAGGCGAAGAACTTAGACAAATAGATACAAAGTATAAATATTTCAAAATATAAAAAGGTTACTATAATTAGTAACCTATTTTTTTTCGTTTAATGCTTTCAATATTTCATTAGCAATTGCTTTTGCTAAAAGTGGTGGTACAGCATTCCCAACTTGTGTATACTGTGGAACTTCAAGTTTTCTTCTTGGACCACCTGTTGTTCTTTTACCTAAAAATTCAAAACTATCATCAAAAGATTGTATTCTTGCCATTTCTCGTACAGTTAATGTTCTGTTTTCAGTTGGATGAATAAAATCATCTGGGAGAGTTACCATTGTTGGAGATGGTATACTATATTTTAATTTCTTTCTGATTCCTTTTTTTGTTAAGAGATTATTTATATCTTCATCTGTTAATTTTTTTTCTTTAAACATTTTAATTATTCCTTTTTTATCAGTTGAATATTTTTTAAGCAAATCTTGAATAATTGCATTTTTTTCGGTTAAATCAATCCCAGATGTTTGTATTCTTTTTCTTAAATCAAAAGTTGTTTCTCCCTCATTATATAACGAAAATCTTTCTGAAATTAATTTTGTATGTGAAGACATTTCATTATTTAATACTTTTGAATTATCATAATCAACATTGTTTCCATCTATTCTTTTAGTTCTTCCATATTTACATTCTTCAGCAAACGAACTAACTTTATCAATGTTAATTAAATCATAAATAGCATCTTTTAAAGTTACTTTTTTTGCTTTTAATGGACTTGGAAATTTTGGTTCTGCACAACTAGGTAGAAATGCTATAAATATCATTCTTTTCCTATTTTGAGGAACCCCATAATCAGAAGCATTTAATAGTTTAGGTCCAATAGTATTATATCCAATTTTTTTAAACTCATTTATAAGAATTGATGGAGCTTTATCTTTCTTATATTGTTCCCCATCTAAACCTATAAATCCCTCAAAAACTGTATCAAGAAACCCTTCAACATTTTCCATAACAACATATTTTGGTCTTACATCATTTATTACTCTTATGTATTCTTTAAATAATTTGTTTCTTGGATCTTCTGCATTTCTTTTCCCTGCTCGGCTAAATCCTTGACAAGGAGGACCACCAAAAATAGCATCTATTGTTATATTTGTTTTGTTTTTATATTCATCAATTTCTGCAATTGAAGCAAATATTTCTTTAGCATCTAATTCTCTAATATCTTTGCAAGACTCAAAGGTATTTTTTTTATGGTATAAACCTAATTGCTCATGACGATGAATATATGTTTTCATTGCATCTTTACTAATATCATTTGAATAAATTATATGAAATCCTGCTTGGAGCATTCCTTCACTCATTCCACCTGCACCACAAAATAAATCAATTGCTATTGGTTTTTTCATATAATCACCACCTATATATATAATACCAAACATAATAAAATAAGTCCAGGGTTTTGTTAAAATTATATAAAATATTATTTATACAATTTCATTATTTCTTCATTAGGTAATACTAAAGTAAAATCAATATTATATTTTAGAACTAAATAATTTAATAATTCTATAACTTTTTTTGCCACATCATTATGTTTATAACCATGTACCCCAGTTCCTAAACTAACACTAATAATACTTTTATACATATTTGTCTTTGCTTTGATTATAATTTGATAATAACTTTCTAATAAATCATCTATTGCCAATCTATAATCTTTATATTCAAAATATTTAGGACAATAAATATGTAATATATCTACACCCAAATCAAAACCAGGACTAAATCTAACTTCATTGACTTTCATATTATCTTTATAATGCTGTTTACAATAATCTTCTAATAATTCTTTATCAGCCATTTTATATATTGCTCCACAAACACCACTACCATATATCATATATTGATTAGCACTATTAACTATTAAATCTTTACCTTCTAAATAATCAAATATATTTCCACTTACAATATTTAACTTTCCCATAACAAACACCTTAACTTTATTATATCAATAATTTCTGTTTATTTCGCCCATAATTCGCTTTTAATAATAAAACAACATTATTTTATTATCACAACAATTATTAACCATTATTACTCGTTTAATTAACTAATTATTCTTTATTTCATTAATTACATATATAAATGTACCAGTATTCTCATTATCTAACTTACTATAACATTTCCAATTTATGTTATAACTATCATTAAGAATAATAGGTTCTTCGCAATTCTTCATTGTTCCTTTACTTGCATTTTTGCTCCAAAACATTTTACCTTTTTTAACAATTCTATCTTCTAATGAAAATTCTCTATATACGCAATTATCTTTTAATGGTTTCTTCATATAACTTAAATCATTAGTTATAAACATTGTATAACCATTTCCAAAATTATTAATATTATTTCTTACTTTTTCTATTCTCATTATATCTTTTAAATACAAATAACTATTAACATCTTTTGCACCATGATTTTTTAAATTAAATATTTCATCATCAATAATTTTCTTACAACCTTTTGTCTTATATTTTAATTCAATAGGATACCACTTATTATCAATAACTACTAATATATCAATATGCATATTTAAATCAAAACTAGGTGGATACTCTAATCTTATCTTTGCATCAGGGTAATTTTCTTTTATAACCCAAGCCAATTCTAATTGAAAGTCTGCCTCTGAAACAAATACTTTTCTTTTTTGTTTTAGTTTATTAACTATTAAATCCATATCAAAATCAATACTACTCATTTTCTATACTCCTTATAGTTTATCTATAAGAACATTATAACACAAAATATATAATTTTAAGCATATAAGTATAACTAATATTACTATCACTCAAATTTAATAATTTTAAAATATTATTAGGAGGTATCTTATATGCAAAACAACCTTAAACAAATTCGTAATAATAAAAACTTACTACAAACCAAAGTTGCTATGGATTTAAATATTACTCAAGAGACTATTTCTTCATATGAAACAGGGAGAGTATTTCCTAGTTCTGATATGCTTATTAAATTAGCAGATTATTACAATACATCTATTGACTACATATTATGTCGTACTAAATATGATATGCCAATAGATAGCATTAAACCTAACAATATAACTGATGAAGATTTTATGCTTTTAAATAAAATACATAAATTATCTTCTGTTGATAAAGCAAAAGCAGAAGCATACATTGATGGACTTAATGACTAATTATATAGTCATTTCTTTTTTTATATTCTTGTTTTAATATGGTCTTTAACACCTTTAATTTTAAAACTATATAATAATACTCTTTACTTATTATCTCTTTTATATGCTGATTAAATCATAATAATACAATGATTATTATCTAATTAATTATAATTGTTATTTGCTGTTTATTATATGATAGTTATTTTTACTATCATTTTTCTTTTAAAACCATATATTTTCTTGATGATGAGGACATTTTAAACTTTCATTTTCCTGTACTTTATTATTTTTCATTCTTTCATAATTACTGGCTATCTTATCTAATTGAACTTGTTTTATAAATTTATCAACAACTTTCTTATCTTGCTCTTCAGTTAATTTCCAATAAAAATTTTTAATCTTATAATAATTATCTTCTAATCGTAATCTTTTATCATTACCAATAGTTCTATTATACATTCTTGCTGTCATCATTTTTAAATATGCAAAATATAAATCTCTTAAACTATAACCATCAGGTATTATTTCTACACTCATATAATTACAAAATAGTACCTCATCTGCTTGGTCTATAAAGTATTCTGCTTTATTTATATTAGTATCTTTCTTATATATCTTACTTTTATCTTTTATTTTTTTATAATCAAACTTTTCTTTTTCAACTTTTACCTCGTTCCAATTCTTATCAATATATTTTTTTATTTTTTCTCTGAAAGCATACATTGGTTTTGATACTAATAAAATATGTAAATGCCAATCTACTTTTATACTATCTTTTTCACTATGATACTTATTTATAACTTTTTTAGGTCTGCCAACTTTTCCACTATGTTCATAATATACTATTGAACTATTACCCTTATTACTACTAATACAAATCATTGCTTCTGCCGACCAACCTTTATTTTCTTTCTTTTTACAAGTATATCTAATAAACTCTTTTAATCTTTTTGCATACTTAATCGCTTCTTCCTTATCTTTAAATCTCATATTCAAGTCAAAACTTGATATTCCTAGTTTACTTTTACTCATTTTTCCACCATTTTATAAAAACTTATATGTTAATGTGTTTTACCTTTCCTTATTTTTCAATGCTTTTTTACATTATAAGTTTTAATACCGGTGAGGTGGTATGCCAGAAATGACTTTAGAATGGACTTTAAAAGAAGCAGGATTAGATGTTAAATCCGACTTAACAATTGATACTAGCATTGCATTTGCATCTATGTCTGGTGCTTTCATAGGTGGCACTGGAGATTTTGTATCTTTGTTTGAACCTAATGCTCTACAAATAGAAAAACAAGGTTATGGTTATGTTGTAGCATCACTAGGTGAATTAGGCGGCGTTGTTCCATATACTGCTTATAATGCTAGAAAAAGCTATATCGAACAAAATCCAGATGTAATTAAAAGTTTTACTAAAGCCACACAAAAAGGTTTAGATTATGTTCATTCACACAGTTCAAGTGAAATTGCCGATGTTATTATAAAATATTTTCCTGATACTTCAAGAACCGATTTAGAAAAAATTATTGAAAGATATAAAAATATTGATTCTTGGTTCGATACTACATACATAACTGAAGATAATTTCAATCATATTCAAGAAATAGCAAAAAATGCAGGTCAATTAGATAACTTTGCTCCATTTGATAAATTAGTTAATAATGACTATGCCAAAAAAGAAAAATAAATAATATAAAACCCGTTTCTAAATTCAAGAAACGGGTTTTAAATATCTTATATAATTAACTTTAATTTATTTCAAAACATTTTTATAACAATTTTACTTCTTTAGCAGTTTTTAAAATATTGTCAATAAATTCATTCATTGTACAACCATATATTGGTTTATCATATTCATAAACATGTAGACAACTTAATATTTTTTTATCTATTAAATTTGTTTTTTTATTAGAAATAATATGTTTTTCCCGTTGATAATTGATAGCCTCTTCTTCGGTTTCAAATTCATATATACCTCTATTATCAAAATCTGAATGTTCAAAATAATAATACTTTCCATTATTCTCAAACACTAAATATGTATGTGTTGAATATGAATTATCATATGGTAATTCAAACCATATATAAAACGTTTTAAATTTATATCCATTATTTTTAAACCAATCTCTTTCTAATTCAACTTGATCAAAGCAATTGCCATATTTTACTTTAATTAATCGTTTTGGACTAGATAAATGCCAATTTGTTTGACATTTTTTATAAAACTCATTATTACTTGGTTCATATTTATTTTCACCATCAACAAATCCATATTTTATATTATCACACATATATTCCAATAATTGTTCTGGTGTTTTGATATCACTATATTTCATTTGTCACCTTATAATTAATTATTATTCAAATTAAACTTTATTTACTACCATAACTTATCTGGATATACATTGTCATTGACTAGTTTGTTAAGACCATCTACTAAAGCATCTTTATCTTCTTTATAAGTTATTCCCTGCCATACAGCATCTGTTTTAAGTACACTAACTGTGACTAGTTTTCTTTTGATTAAATCAAATACAACATCTGGTATTAAATATTCACATTTAGATAAATCACTTTCATTATCTTTAAAAAACTTAACAAAATCCTCTTCTAAATAATCAAATATTTTAGGTGTAAATATAAACATATTCATTGAAACTAATGTATCATCATATGCTTCAAATTCACTACTACCATTTAGTGGTTTACATATAATTTTACCATTTTCAATAGAAACTGTACTTTCAGTTAATTTACTTAAAAAACCATTTTCTGATTCACAAACACCTCTTTTAACAGAGCCATTTTCTGTTAGTGTGTTTCCTACTTTGTATCCAACCATAGCAAATTCATTTTCATTTTTCATATTTTTAATAAATTTACTTGCCACTAAGAAAGCATCTCTACCATAAAAATCATCAGCGTTAATTACTAAAAAGTTTTCTTTAACAACATCTTTACAACACAAAATAGCATGACCAGTTCCTAATGGTTTTGTTCTTTCGTTAGGTAACTTTACCCATTTAGGTACATTGTCATTTTTTTGAAAAACATATGACACTTCAATCGCATCTTCAATTCTTTTACCGATTGTATCCCTAAAAAGAGAATAATTTTCTTCCTTAATGATAAATACTACTTTGTCAAATCCACATTTGATTGCATCATAAATAGAGTAATCTAATATAAATTCTCCATTACTGTGTACAGGCTCTATTTGTTTAAGCCCACCAAATCTACTGCCCATTCCAGCAGCCATTATAACTAATTCCATATATTCCTCCTAGACTAATTATACCATAGTTTTAAATTAAATAAACTATTTTAATTTTCATAGGTGTAAAATGGTTTTTTACACTATCATTAAATATTATTTAACATATTATAGACTAGTGGGAGGTATACATGGAAAAACCAATTCTAAAAGTTGAAAACTTATCAAAAATCTACCACACGGCAAAAGCTGAGGTTATTGCTGTATCTAATTTTACTTATGAGTTTGTAAAAGGAAATTTTATTGCCATAGTAGGCCCAAGTGGCTGTGGGAAAAGTACAATATTAAATATATTAGCAAACCTAGATAGTGCTTCAAATGGAAAAATAAAATTTGAAGATAATATAAAAATCGGTTATATGTTACAACAAGATGCCTTATTTGACTGGTTAACAGTAATGGATAATTGCCTACTAGGCTTAAAACTACAAAAAAACTTAAATGAACAGACAAAGGAATATGTAGTTAATTTATTAAATACTTATGGATTAGGTGATTTTATAAATAGTTATCCTAATGTTTTATCTGGCGGTATGCGACAAAGAGTTGCCTTAATTAGAACTCTTGCAACAAAGCCTGATTTAATTTTTATGGATGAACCATTTAGTGCTTTGGATTATCAAACAAGATTATCAGTCTCTGATGATGTTTATAATATTATTAAAAAAGAAAATAAAACTGCTATTATGGTAACACATGATATTGCAGAAGCAATTAGTATGGCTGATGAAGTTATAATTTTATCAAAAAGACCAAGCACAATTAAAAAAATAATAAAAATTGAATTAACCGATAAAAGTAATCCAATCAACAATAGGAAAGCCAAAGAGTTTAGTGAATACTATAACACAATATGGATGGAGATTGAACACAATGTATAGTATAGAACATAAGAAATATTTAAGAAAAAATAAACTATATAATTTAAAAATCAAATTAGTTCAAATATTGATTATAGTTTTATTTATATTTGTTTGGCAATATTTAGCCGATAAAGAAATAATTAATACATTTATATTTTCTAGTCCAAAAAAAGTTATAAACTGTTTAATTTCACTTCATCAAAACAAAAATTTATATAGTCATATAGGAATTACAGTATACGAAACGTTAATAAGTTTTGTACTTGGGACTATAATTGGAATATTTATAGCAACAATTATGTGGTTAAGTAAATTTTTTGCTAAAGTAATCGACCCATATCTAACTATTTTAAATAGTTTACCTAAAGTAGCTTTAGGACCTATCATAATAATATGGGCAGGAGCTGGAATGAAATCAATTATTTTAATGGCCTTATTTATTTCCGTAATTATAACCATTATAAATGTTTATCAAAGTTTTAATGAAACAGATTATAACAAAATAAAACTAATGAAAACATTTAATGCAACTAGATTTCAAATATATACTAAATTAATTTTACCTAATAGTTTAAAAACGATTATAAGTTCTTTAAAAATAAATATAAGTATGTCATTAATTGGTGTTATAATGGGAGAATTTTTAGTATCTAAAAAAGGCATTGGATACTTAATTATGTATGGCTCACAAGTATTTAATCTTGATTTAGTAATAACTGGTATATTTATTCTTTGTGTTGTAGCGTCATTGATGTATTACATAATTCTTTACATAGAAAAAAAACTCATTAAAAATTAAAAACTTTTATGATAATTAACCATAAAAGTTTTTTTAATATTTTAAATATTGATATCAACAAATAAAAGAAATATTTTTAATTTTTCTTTTTATATTGAACCTTAAAACAAAAGCAACAATAAAAATTATAATTAATTCCGATATTAAACTTATTATCGATGGTTCTATAATATTAATTGTAGCAATTTTTTTATTAATTATTAAAGGAAGGATTAGATGTATAATAGTTTTTATAATTGGTAGGCTAATTAAAAATGAAATATTTATTAAAATAAAAATATTAAATAAATATATGTATAACAATTTTAAATTGCTATAACCTATAGATTTCATGATTGATATATCTTTTTCATCGTCAGATATTAAATTACCTATTATTGTTTTAAATACAATATATATAATGAATATAATTATAATTATCATGACAAAAAACAAATCAGTAATTGTATTTAGTATTCTCACTTCTTTTTGTGAGTTAACATCATATATAGTGGCATCATATCCAGTACTCTTAATTTCATTTATCAATTTTTCAATATTATAATTTTCTTCTGAAATAATTATATAAGCATTAATTTTTTCTATTTCATCCATATCTGAATATAAAATTTCAACCAAATCATCATAAGGTATATACAAAACATTTCTTTTATTATCACTTTCATCATATATTCCAATAACAGTTCCAAAATAATCTATCGTTTTATCTCCAATATTTATTGATAAAGTTATATTTTTATTTAAAAATTCTTGTAATGAAACTTCTTGATTGTTAATCATCAATTTAGATGGTAAAATAACACTATTTTTATCATTTTTATCAAAATCTTTTCCTAAAATAATATTTTCAACACTATTTAGCACAGATGAATTTATTTTTATATTGAATTTATCTTGAATAGTTAATGTACCATTTATTTCGTGAACAAAATTATAAATTCCATAAACACCATTAATCTTATTTAATCTCTGATAAACAACTTCATAATTATCATATGTTGAAATAATCAATTGTCTATTTTTTATGTCATTATTTTTTTTTGAAACAATGTTAAAAACACTATAAAACATTGTAATAGTTAGTGTCAAAAAAACTATACAAGCTGTAATGATTAATAAATAAATATAAAAGTTTTTTTTCCTAATAAAATTATTAAACATTATTTTCATAAAATCACCATTGCTATTTATTAATTATATCAATAGGGTTTATATTCTTAATTTTTTTAATAAACATAAGACTATAAAGACAAGGTAATAGAAAAATATATATTAATGATATACAAATACTAACAAAAGAAAACTCTATTATAAACCTAGAAAAAATTACACTAGAATAGTTAGTTACATAACAAGCAATAAAATATAAAACCGAATATACAATCAAAGCCAGTAAAAATCCAAGTATCTCAACAAATAGAGTTTCTAATAATATAAGTTTTAAAATATCTTTGTTTCTATACCCAAAGGTTTTATATATACCAAATTCCCTTTTTCTATCATTTATAGATTTAGCTATATATATGCTAATATTAATAAATGACATTAATAGCATTGAAAAAGTTATAATATAACATATACTTTTTATTCCACTAATTAATTTAGTATCAATATTTATTTGCTTTATAGGAGTATATCCTAATTTTGAAATTTCAGATATTACAATATCTACATTATTAGCATTATCAACTATTACAATAGGATACCAAAAAACTTCACTACTATATTCATTTAAGTTTCCTTCCATTATTTTATTTAATTCTTTAACTTTTGAAAAATTAGCATAACAAACATTATCTCCAGAGTAGTTATCGTATGTATCATATAAACCAACTATTTCAAACGTATCAGTATACTCCATCATAACTTGTGGTATTTCTTTAGAATAATCGTATGATTTATAAGTTACTTTTATTTTTTTATTTAAAAACTCTTTACCATCGATATAATCATCTTTATAAATATCTTTTCGATTATTAACATTTCCATCAGCAATGAATTTAGTAGGACAAACTAAAGTGTTACTATCTTGATTATCTAAAGTCCTTCCTAAAATAACAGCTGGCGTTAATAAATAATCACTTGCTATAATTTTAATCTCACCATCAGTTTTTGAAGTTTTAAACTCATTTACTACGATGTTTGTTTGATATTCGTTTTGTTCTAAAACTTTATATATGTGTTTAACTTTTGATAATCTTTTCATGGCGTTATCTAAATTATCATTTAAAACATCATATTTAACGAATATTGAACGATACTCTATATTATTTTCTATATTTTTTTTAATAAAAACAGAAATAGTATTAGATATTGTTAATACAATCATAATAGTTAAAATAGAAATAAACACAACAAAAATATTAACTTTTGTCTTTTTGTTATTTCTAAACAAACTTTTTATTCCAATAGATAAACAATCACGAAAGTTCATTGGAATCACCTTTTATTTTTCCCATACTCATTGTATAAACAATGTCAGCATATTCTTTTATAACATCACTATGAGATACAACAATGACACATTTTCCTAATTCACTAATTTTTTTTAAAAATTGGAAAATAACTTTTTCGTTTTCAGAATCTAAATTTCCCGTTGGTTCATCAGCTAATATTATGTCGGGTTCATTTGCTAAAGCTCGTGCAATTGCAACTCTTTGCTGTTCACCACCTGAAAGTTGTTTTGGAAAATGATTTACCCTTTCAGATAAGTTAAATATTTCTAATAACCTTACTGCTTTTTCTTTTCTTTCTTCCCTTGGAATGTCGTGATTTATAATCATAGGAAGCATAACATTTTCAAATGCTTTTAAATTATCAATCAAATGAAATGATTGATAAATAAATCCAATTTTTTTCATTCTTAAATATGATTTATCACTTTCTGTAAGAGTTGATGTATCAATACCATCAATATAATATTTTCCTTCTGTTAGTTCATCTAAAAGTCCTAGTATTTGTATTAATGTTGTTTTACCACTACCTGAATGACCCATTATTGCATAAAATTTTCCTTTTTCAAATTTTATATTTAAATTATCTAACGCTATGACATTTCCATCTTTCATCGTATAAACTTTTCTTGCATCAATTAATTCAATACATAACACCTCCAATTTTACAAAATATCTTTTTTTAAACAACTAAATTTGAACCTTCTGGCATTATTATGTAACCAATGTTTCTTTAATTAACAACTAAAGCAGTATCCTTTTTACACAATTAAAATGTATGTTGTAAAACATTCAGTACAAATTGATTTATAGATGAAAGATACTGCTTATTCATCTAATAAAATATTAACATTCTTTTAATCTCGTGTCAATCTCAAATAAATAGTATATAATAGTTTTTTGAAAATGAATTTAGTTAAACAATGAGTAACTAAATTGTCATCAAAAACATTGATTTTACTGACATTTCTTTATTTGAACCATAAAATCTTTAAATAAAATAAATTTTATGATATTATTAACATAGGTGATTATATGGATGTTTTAATTGATTTAACTATCAAAAGTATGCTTAAAAATAAAAATAGGACTATTGTTACTATAATAGCGATTACTCTATCGGCAACCTTAATGTTTTTAGCGTGTTTCTTATTTTCAATATATCGAGAAAACGAAATAAATAATTCTATATATTCTTATGGATTACAACACGCCGAAATTAGTAATTTAACTTATAAAGATTACAAAACTATAAACAATAACAATATAGAAAGTATTTATCCTGTAATAGAAGTTAAAAAAAATTACTCTAATACTCTTATAAAAACAACTAAAGAGCATTTAGAAAATTATAAATTAATTTCTGGAAGATATCCAAACAACAGTAATGAAGTGATTACAAATAAAGATAATTGTTTACAACAAAAAGCACCTAAATTTGAAGATATAACTTATAAAATTGTTGGATGTATCGACAATAAAAGTTACAATTCAAATTATAATTTTTATACGGTTTATGAATTTAATGATGATGATATTGTAAGTGCATATATAAAATATAGTGAAGTTAAAAATGTAAGAAACAAAACATTAGAAATAAATGAAAATTTTAAAAATACTTCAATTGATTACAATGAACGATTATTAGAACTATATAATGAATCAACTAGTGATATAGGGCCTATTAGATATGCTCTTATGATTGTTGTATTAATAATTACCGCAACAATTATTGGTGTTTTTACACTATTAATAATATACACATCTTATTCTATATCGGTAATTGAAAGAAAAAAAATGTATGGTGTTTTAAACAGTATTGGTTCTACAAAAGCGCAAATAATTAAATCAATAACATTCGAAGCAATCATAGAATTTTTAATAAGTATAATTATTGGTTTTATCATAAGTTTTATACTTATAACCATAGGTGTTGATGTAGTAAATAGTAAGTTATTAACAAGTTATAATGTAACTATTTATCCAATTTATTTATTAATTTGTACAACTATTTTATTAGTGTTTGTTTTCCTATCAAGTATAATGCCAGCATTTGAAGCAAGTTATGTAAGTCCTATTAAAGCAATCATGCAAACAGAAGACATAAAAAGAAAAAAAGTAAAACCTAATAAATTAATTAACAAACTATTTGGAATTGAAGGAAATATTGCTTTAAAAAATGTTAAAAGAAATAAACGAAAATATACCATAACCACAGTTTCACTTGTTTTAAGCTTTTCAATTTTCGTAGCTTTTGCAATATTTATAAACAAATTTAACAATGTAAAAAACTATACTGGTAGTATTGAACTTTCTAATTATGACTACGAAATAATTTATGATAATACAACTGATAATTTTATTGAAACCTTAAAAAATTTAAATATAGAAGATATTAATATTCAAAGAAAACAAAGTGTTTCAATAAAATCACTTAATAAGTATTATAAAGATGAAGTACCTAAAATACCTTATGAAGAAGAATATGGCTCTTCACTTGATTTAATTAATATTTATAATTACGAGCCTAATAAACCAGAATTTATTAATGAAAGATTTGTATATATACTTAGGGATGACAAAATTGACTTTTATAGTGGACCAGTTTTAAAAAATAACAACATTGAAATTGAGATATGTAATAGAGAAGATTTTACTAATTTAGTTGATTGTACTACTATTAATAATATAGAAATTAAAAACGAAAGAATTCTTGGCACAAGTAATATTGACAATAATAATACTTTAATTGTTAATACTAAAACATATGAAGAATTAGTTAATAAATATGGTAATGACAATGATAATATGTATCATATATATGTTAAAGCTAAAAATTTAAATGAATTTGAAAATGAATTATTATCCCTAAAAGAACAATTTGATTTTACTGCGAAAAATAAAAAACTAGAAAGCATCGAGCTTACTAGAGAATATAATTTAATTTCAATCATAATATATTCATTTTTAACTTTTATAATTATTTTTGCTTTATTAAATGCTTATAATTCAATATCAACTACAATGAATTTAAGAAAAAGGGAATTTACTGTATTAAGAAGTATTGGTATGGATAAATTTAATAAAATGATTTTACTGGAAAGTATATTCTTTAGTCTAAAAGCAATAATATTTGGAACAATTTTTTCAAGTTTAATCTATTTTTGGATGAAATCTATTTTCAAAGAATTATTTTTATTACAGAAAATTATGGATAAAAATGCTGTATTTGTATTTCCTACTCCAATTAAATATATGTTAATTGCAAGTATTAGTTTGATTATAATAACTTATATATTTATGAAAGTAACATTTAAAAAAATAAACAAAGGAAATATTGCTGATACCTTAAAAGAAGATTTATTTTAAAACCTCACGTTTTGTGAGGTTTTTAACTTATTTGTTCTAATTCATCAATAAACGAAACTAATAATTCATATTTATCATTTTGTATGTTAAACAACAAAGTTAAAATAATGTTGGTGCTTTTTTTACAAACAATAATAAAATATATTATCGAAGGTATTTATGAAAAAGTTTAGTAATTTTATATGTGAAAAAAAGAATTTTATAGTGACCATTTCTATTATTTTATTGTTCTTATCAATAATAGCAACTAAGCTCACTAATTAAAATTAGAAGATGAAATAAAAAAATTGATGGCGTTGCTTTGGAGGCATTTGTACTTTAATATCAAGAGAAGCTATAATAAGTATGTTTGTAGTTATAAATGTACTTCCAGCCACTTTACTTATATTTGATAAATTAATTTTAAAAACAACTTATTATATCACTGAAAGCGTCTCAAAAAGTTAGCTAGTGAGGTTTCTTCAAAAACTGCGATAAATGTTTCTAATAGTGTTAAAAGGAAAACACTTGAAATTGCAAAAAAATAATAATATCGAAGTTAATGAAACATTTTGGACTAGAGTTAAAAATTTATTTAAATAAAAGTGTGAAAACTTTTATTTTTTTAAACTTTTTTTATATTTTGTTTGTTATTATACAAATTATCAAATATACTAGTGACTTTTGTTTATAATAGTGGTATATTAATAATAGGAGATGATTAGATGATTAAAAAACTTAATAAATATATTAATCTTTCAATTGTGCTTTCAATATTATTAATGATTTTAGGAATGATTATTATTATCTATCCTGCAATGTCACTTAAAGTATTCTCTTATGGAATATCAATAATTTCAATTATATTTGGAATTTATTTATTAATTGAAGATTTTAGACTTAAAAATTATTGGTTAGTTTTTGATTTTTCATTAGTTGGTATTGTGTTCTTATTATTAGGTGTAATTTTATTATTATACCCTAATGTATTAACAACATTAATTCCTATCTTCTTAGGCATTTGGTTTATTATAAGTAGTATTTTTAAATTAAAACTTACATCACTTCTATCTAGTTGTAATAATAGTATTTATATGACATCAATCTTAATGTCAATGCTATCAATTATATGTGGTATTTTATTTATAATAAGTCCATTGAACGGAGCTTTTGCAATTGCTTTATTAATTGGAATTTTATTATTTGTATACTCTTTATCTGATATAGTTGATATGATTATATTTAAGAAAAATATTAATGAAATGCACAAATATTTGAAAGATAAAATAATTATTAATTAAAAACTACAATTGTAGTTTTTTTTGTTATATGATAAAATTAATTTGTAATGAATATCATATGGGAGGGAGGTATACTTTGAAAAAATTAGGTTTTATTTTACTTGGAACAATCATTTTATTAACAGGATGTGGAAAAGAAAACAATGATGTTAATGAAAAAGATAAATTATCAGTTTATGAATTACATTATTATGACAAAGACTTCAAACACACAGAAGACTTCATTGTAAAATATGATAAAAATGGTAATTTTAAAGAATTAGAAATGTTTTATTTATATGATGAGAGAACAGATTCTAAATATTGCCCTGAAAATTTATACAACACTGAAGATTATGTAGATTTAACTTATCCTGGCGTTAGTGCTAGTTGTACTGTATCAGAAGAAGGACAATTGTTAACAGCAAAAATGACAGATGAATCTGTTAAAAATGGTTACTTAAAAGATGACAAAGATTTTATGTTAATGCTTAAATATGCTTATGATGAACTAGATACTGAAGAAAAAGCAAAAAGTTATTTTGAAAAAGCATTAGAAGACTTTAAAAAAGAAAACATCGCAGAAGATGAGAGAAATTACATAATTATTAAAGGTGAAAAAGCAAGTTGGTAAAATCTAGATTATTCTAGATTTTTTTGTAAATAATAATATTGGTGATTTTATGATTAATTTAGGTTATGTTTCAATTGCAACTTGTTTAGATGTTACAACATCAACTACTTTAACTTATACTGAATTTTGTAAAAATAAAGATTATAATAAATTAGATAGTATAATAAAATCTAATTTAGAAGCTTTAAGTAATATAATAGACTATAATATTAAAAACAATATACATTTTTATAGACTTACCTCTAAATTAATACCTCTTGCAACTAAAGTTAAGTTTGATTATATAAAAAAATACAAAAAATATTATGATGAAATTGGTAAAAAAATAGAAAAAAATAATATTCGCATCGATGTTCATCCTGATCAATTTTGTGTTTTAAACAGTACTAAAAAAGAAGTTTTAGATAATTCCTTTGAAATATTAAAGTATCACTATAATATTTTAGAAGCTCTACACATTAAAAATAAAATAATCGTTCTGCATGTCGGAAGTAGCGTTTTTGGTAAAACTAATAGTATTAAAAGATTTATTAATAATTTTAATAAATTACCTATATATATTCAAAAATGTATAGCAATTGAAAATGATGATAAAATATACAATGTTGATGACTGCCTTGATTTGTGTAATAAACTAAATATTCCTTTTATTTTAGATTACCATCACCATATATGTAATCATGTTAATATGAATATCGACTATGAAAAAATATTAAATACTTGGACTATTAAACCAAAAATGCATTTTTCAAGTCCAAAAAATAAAACTAAAAAAGATTTTAGGTCACATCACGACTATATAGAACCACTTGACTTTATAAATTTTATTAATACATTGCCATTTGATGTTGATATAATGTTGGAAGCTAAAGCAAAGGATGAAGCTTTATTTAGATTAACTAGACAACTTAAATATTATGATTTTAAATTTCTTGATGAAACTTCATTTGAAAGAAAAGTAAATCATAATAAATAGATTGTTAACATATGTAACCAACTCAATTGGTGTAGAAAAGGTGGCTATACGCCACCTATTATACCCTTTTTTCTTAATATTATTTTTCTAACCCAATCAACTGGTATAACAGTTAAACTGAGTAAAAACATAATTTGAAATTCTTTTAAACTTAATCCAGCAGTTCTGAAAACATCTCCCCCAAAATAAATTAATAAGACTTGAACAATTGCAATAAAACTAATTATAACTATAAACACTTTATTTTTAAACAAATGAGCAAATAAATTTAATCTATGTGTTCTAGCATTAAAACTATTAAATATTCCCATAAATATAAATAATCCAAAGAATGCTGTTAACAAATATTTTTGATTTTCTGCCTCTCTAAACAATTCACTAAATATTGGTAGTTTTAAAAATAAAACACATAAAATTGCTGAATAAGCACCGGTAAATATTATTTCATCTCTCATATATCTATTTAAAATTGGTTCATCTCTTTTTTTGGGTTCTTCTTCCATATATTCAGGAAGTGGTGGCTCATAAGCAAAGGCTAGAGCTGCTAGAGTATCCATAACCATATTAATCCATAACATTTGAATTACTGTAACTGGAGTATCAATTCCAATAAACGGCCCTATAATTGATAAACTTACCGCACAAATATTAACAGTCAATTGAAATATTATAAATTTTCTAATACTTTTAAATATTGTTCTTCCAAACAAAATGGCTTTAGCAATCGATAAAAAATTATCATCTAAAATAACTATATCACTTGCTTCTTTTGCTACTTCACATCCGCTTCCCATAGCAAATCCAACATCAGCTTTTTTCAAGGCTGGAGCATCATTAACGCCATCCCCTGTCATTCCAACTACTAAATCCATTTCTTGACTAAGTCTTACTAACCTACTTTTATCTTGTGGGATAGCTCTAGCAACAATTTTAAGTCTTGGAATTATTTTTTTAACTTCCTCATCGTGTAGGCGTGATAGGTCATCACTTGTTATACATAAATCACCATTTTCATAAAGTCCTGCTTCTTTTGCAATACATATTGCAGTATCTTTATTATCACCAGTTACCATAACTGTTTGAATGTGAGCTTTTTTAACTAAATTTATTCCTTCAATTGCTTCTTTTCTTACTTCATCTTTAATTAAAACTATTCCTACCATAGTAAGGTCACTAACACTTTTTCCAATCGCTAACATCAAAACTCTATTACCTAAATAAGTTTTATTACTAATAAATTCATTTACTTTTATTTTTGACCTCAAATATCTTCTTGTTCCACTTTTATCATAATAACCATTACATTTTGGTAAAATTACTTCTGGGGCTCCTTTAAGGAGAAAATAGTCTTGATTATTATATTTAACTTTAGCTTGAGAATACTTTAAACTACTGTTAAATGGAATTGTATCGACTACATTTGCGCTTACTTTTAAATTAGAACTGAATTTTAATAATGCTCTATCAGTTATATTCCCACCAACTATTTTTCCGTCAGCGTAACAACTATCATTATTTTGTGTTATTGAGAGTAATACTAATTTTTGTAATTCATTAGAAATACTTTCTATATTATAATAACTATTAAAATCTCCATCGATAAACTCTATTACTTCTAATTTTCCTTTAGTAATTGTTCCTGTTTTATCACTAAATAGTATATTTAAGCTTCCAGCTGTTTCTATACCCATCAATTTTCTGACTAAAACATTATTTTTTAATAATCTTTTCATATTTGAAGATAATACTAGTGTAATCATCATAGGAAGTCCTTCTGGCATGGTATAGTTATGATACTATTAACTTATTAAAAAGTTTAACCCTTTGAAGTTAAAATGTATATCAACTGTCTTATCTTTATGTATTTCTATTTTATTTATAAGTTTTAAAATTATTTCTCTTGAAGGCTCATTCATATCTAAAAAATTCTTAACTAAAGCTGTTACTTTTTTTGTTTCATCATCATCTGAATATTCACATAACTGTTTCTTTAAAAATTCTACTTTATCCTCAAGACTGCTAGCTTCTGATTTTATTTTTTCACTGATTCTTTCATACATTGATTCATCAATTTTTCCTTCTAATTTATCAATGTACATTTTATCTAAATTATCTTTTTTTAATTTTAGTTCTGTTTCTGCTTTACTAACAGCACTTGTTATTTTGTTCTTTTGAGTTTCTATAGTATGTTGCTTGGAAACAGAATCTTTTATTTTTTCTTTATCAAGATTGTTTTTAAAAATTGTTCTCATTAAATCTAAAATCTTTTTTTCTAAATCATCATAATTATAACTATGTGATGTACAAAGATGCATTTTAGAATGCATTCTATAAAAATTACAAACAATATAAGTTCTACCATCACTTTTTCTAGGAGCACAAATTGTTATTCTATGCTTACACTCATAACAGAAAAGCAAACCATCCAACAATCTCAATTCTTTTTTTGTATTTCTAGTCATATTACTAATTAACATTTTTTGAATATTTTCCCAGTCTTCTTTACTTACTAATGGCTCATGTGCATTTTCTACAATAATCCAATCTTCTTTTGGGTTATCAACTATTTTTCTAACTTTATAACTAATCCTACTTCTTCGATTTTGTATTAAATCTCCCGTATATAGTTGATTCTTTAAAATTCCCTTAACTGTTTTTGCATTCCATACTCCTTGCTGTGACATTGTGTTGTTTTTTGCAATTCTATTTCTTATCATAGCAAAGGTTGGAATTTTTTCTTGATTAAATAAATCTTTTATGTAATATGGTGTTTTTCCTTCACTTGCTAAACTAAAAATTCTTTTAACAATTTCACATTCATCTTCTTTTGGAACTAAATGATTTTTATCATTAGGATCAGGTATATACCCAAAAGGTGAACACCCTCCTACCCATAGTCCTTTTTCTTGCATACTCTTTAAAGCAGCTCTTATTTTTTTTGAATTATCTCTAGAATACATATCATTGATTATTGCCTTAAAAGGAGCTATTTCATTATTAGAATTATCTAAAAATGTGTCAACCCCATCTAGTATTGAAATATATCTAACATTATGCATTGGAAAATATTTTTCTATATACTGTCCAGTTCCAATATAATCTCTTCCTAATCTTGACATATCTTTTGTAACGACCATATTAATTTTACCTAATTCTATATCCTTAATCATTCTTTGAAAATTAGGTCTGTCAAAATTAGTTCCTGTATATCCATCATCTATATAGATATCTACAAGTTCATAACCGTTTTGTTTTACAAATTCTAACAATAGGGATTTTTGATTCGTAACACTTTCAGATTCTCCTTCTTTCTCATCTTCTTTGGAAAGTCTTATATATAAAGCAACTTTATAACAATTATTCACATTATTTTTTTTCTTATAGTACACTATTTCATTCCTTTCATAATACCCTCCAAACAAATTACAATTATGAATTTATTTTAAAACACCAATCACAATTTAACAAATGTATGAATTTTCCTTTTTTAAAATTGACACAATTATTTTTTCTACAAGTTCATTTAATTCTCGACCATCTTCATCGAAATATATATTAATTTTTAATTCATTTTTCATATGATCTTCCTTTCAATTAATACTATTATTTTTTTATTCAAATATTACCAACAAAAAACTACATATTTTAGCCTAAATAAAAACTATACGAAAAACTGATGTTTTATTTTAAACTATAATTTTCTTCTTACCTGTTTAGTTGTAATTTTTATGTTTTTTTAACATAAGGCATATCTAATATTTCGGTTTCATATAAAACAAAATTAACTTGGTCAAATATATTCTTTTTGCTCTTATCGTCTAAATCAAAAATATATTTTTTTGTGATCTTAATTCTATATTTTTTCATAACCTTTACTTTTGAATATAAAAGAAAATATAAAAAAAGTGGCTGAGTAAAAATTATTCATTTCTACTCAGCCTCTTTTTTATATTTTTATTATCATTATTCCATTTACATCATTTATATCTATAAAGCCAAAGCTCCTACCATCAGTCGAAAATAGTCTATTATCTCCTAAAACAAACAATTTATTGTTTGGAATGACATCACTGGATGTTATGTCACTAATGTTAAAATCGTTTGTAATTGATTTTTGAAAATCTTCCTCGATTGGATTATCATTAACATACAAAGTATTGTCTATATATTTTATGCTATCACCTGGTAATCCTATCACTCTTTTAATAAACAAGTTATTATTTCGTTTAAAAATAATAATATCAAATCTCTTTATATTTTTTTTGCTCTTATAATATAGTATTATATCATTGTCTTTTAAAGTTGGTTGCATAGAGTTTCCATCAACCTTAGCAAAACCCATACTAAATATTAAAACTATAACACATACCAAAATAATTGTTTTAGTACATAAAAATATTTTTTTCACTATTCTTACCAGCAAATAATATCATCGCATTGTTTAGCTATATTTTCATCATGGGTAACAATGATTATTGTTCTTCCTTCCTTTTGAAGTTTTTTTAATATATTCATGACTTTATTACTATTTTCTTTGTCTAAATTTCCTGTAGGCTCATCGGCTAAAATTATGTTTCCTTTTTTTAATATCACTCTTGCTAGGGCAACTCTTTGTTGTTCACCGCCACTTAATGTAAATATCTTTTTTTCATTAAAATTTTTTAAATCTACTAATTCTAAAGCCTCATTAATTTTTCTATTTTTTTCATTTTTAGACAATTTTTCATATTCCAAAGCTAATAAAAGGTTTTCATATACAGTGTCTGTATCAATTAATGCATAATTTTGAAATAAGTAATTAATATTATTTCTAATATATTCATTTCTGTTTTTCTCACTTTCATTAGAAATCATTTTACCATCATATAAAACCTTACCTTTATATTCAATATCTAGTAATCCTAATATATTAAGTAATGTCGATTTCCCACATCCACTTTTACCTGTTATTGCAACCATCACTCTATTAGGAATTTCATAACTGAAATTTTTTATTACCTCTTTTTCACCAAAAGATTTATTTAAATTTTCAATTTTAATCATAGTTACCTCCTTTTAAATCAGAATATATTGTTGTCAATTTTGTTGATTTAATCGATATTAATGTTACTAAAAAATCCAATATTAAAAATATTACCGGCATAAATACAAATGAAATATTTATTCTTTTTATAATTATTAAAATTAATAAAGCAATAATAATTGAAATAATAGTATTACGTGAATTTTTTCTATAAACATTTTCAAATATATTATCATCATCAAATCCAAGCATCTTTTTTACCAATATTGTCTTTTTTTGAGCTTTTATGTATAATTTCAATAATTGGAATGATATTAGAATATAGATAGTAAGTATTAGTACAATAGTCATTGTCACAACTAACAATATGATTCTACTTGCTAATATTTCGTCATTAAAATAATCCTTATATGTCATAAAACTTTGTCTACTAAATAAATTAGATAATCCAGATTCATCTATGTATCCAAATAAAGTTTCCATCGTTTTTTCTTTATCACCATCAATTAATTTTATTTTTAATCCTGTACCCATTCCTTGTCCGAAAAAATTTATTCCCAAATCATCTAAAAAGGAATGAGATGTAATACTATCATTAACAACTCTTAATATTGGACTTTCTATATATTTTGATGTTACTTGATATGTATCTATTTTTTGGTCATTATAAAAATATACGACAAGACTATAATTTTTATTATATTTTAAATAATATTCATCAAGCTCTAAATGAAATTTTTTAAATAAATCAATTAAACTTTTTTTACTTTTTGGTAATAAATAATAAACACTATTAATTTTATCTATATCTATTTCTTCATCGTTAATATCATATACTTTTATTTTTTTCATTTTTAAATAGTTTTTGTCAATGGAATCAAAGTGAAACGATTTGCCAACTCTTTCAGCCTGTTCTAATCGTTCAAAATCTTGAGATGTATATTGAGAGTAATCTTGAAAACTGGCATAAAACGTATCCATATTATTAATTATTTTGAGATATAAATCATGAATTTTATCATTTTCTCGACTCTCTTGCTGACCTGCTACATAAGACTTAAGCACGCTATACTCTAATGTATTTTTTGATTCATTATAAACTTTTAACTGATTATGAAGTGTATTAACATTTTGAAATACTATTACCGTAAAACATATAAGCATTATTGTCATTATAGTTTTAAATCCATATGAAATTTTACCCATTTCTAAAGTAATATTTTCCATTTTTAACATATTAACTAGTTTATAATTTTTGTTAATTATATTACAAGATAGATAGCTTATAAAATAGGTTAATAAAATAATAAATAAATTGATACAGCTTAATATTAACAAATGATATGGTGTTATATTTTTAACAAATATTATAGACAATAACAAAATGCTAAAAAAACTTATAAAATTTATTTTGACATTTTTAAAACATAAATTTTTATTAATATGAAAACTATCATGCCCTAACAATTTCATACAGCCAATTTTTTTAGAGCTATTATAATAATCATACACCTGAAAAACAAAGTAAAAAAGTAACATAAGTAACAAGCTGACAACAATTAAAATTAATATATAATTATCAATGCTATTGTAATATCCCATTGCATAGGTGTCATATCCTAATAGATTATTTACCTCGTTCATGAAATTGCTATAATTTTGAAAATCATCATAAAGAATAGAATAATTACCAAATAAACTATAATTATTTTCAATCATGACATCCATTAAATAATATGTATAAAAATGGTCACCAAACAAATCATTAATTATTCCTATTTGATTATCACTATTTTGGTTATAAGTAGATAAAAAACTTGATTTTGTTATCTCATTATTTGTCGCCTTCACATTAAATTTTTTATTCAATAATTTATTTAATTCATCAATATTTTCAAGTGATAAATATACATTAACCCCATTTTCTTTTTTATAATCGACAGTGGTTTTTACAAGTATAACATTATTTTTTCTAGCAATTTCTTGCACATTATTAACTATATCAGCAAGATTACTGCCATCATCACACTTGATTGAAATAGTTTCCATATTAAAACCTTTCAGATTCATATATGAATTTGCTTCATTAAAATCTAAAAACAATAAAACTAAAACACTTATAACTAATATAGTAATTATTGGAATTATTTTAGTTACCTTTTTCAAACAAATCACCTCATCAATTTAATAACAAAAAGAAAGCTTAAAAATTTTTTAAGCCTTCAATCAAAGTTATCTAATTAAAAATTTTCAAACTTACATACTAACGGATCGATTGGCTTATCTTTCCAACAAGGATTTATCATAGCAAAATCTTTTTCAAATAAGCCCTTAGAATCTTTATGTGTAACTGAGTGTACACTCGGATCTACTAAAGTACTCCATGAACCTTCATTTCCTACTTGAACATAAAGTTTTTTATGGTGTTGTTCAGAATCATTTGATAAAGTCCCTTCTGACCATAACCATCCTGTTCTTGTCTCAACATATAATGAATTTCTTGGACCAGTATAGTATGCTGCTCTTACAGCTACAAATCCTGCTACTGAAAGAAATACTGCACAGCAGATAACTGTTAAATACTTTTTCACAATTTCACCTCCATTCTTTTTTAGATTTCTACTACTATATAGCAAACTATAATATAATAATAGACAATTTGAATGAAGACATACTTTATATCTAAAAAAGCAGTATCTTCCATAATCATGGTTTATAACAATCAAACCAAGGTTAAACAAAAGGTACTGCTTAATTATTTGTCTAAATAAATTATACTACTATTGTCAATTTTTGTCAATTTATTTTTCTTTTTTTTAATGATTTAATACCATATCAAAAAATTAATACACTATCTAATTTGTATACTTTTTGACTACACATATCATCAGTAGAGTTTCATTCAATAGTATAAATTACCTCATTTTCAACTTTCTCAACTAACAAGTTTAACGTTTCCATCAACTTCTCTCAAGTTTGACAGTTGTACACTAGAAAATCTCTGATTCAACACTTAAATTTGATATAATATCTTTTGCTAAATTAGTTTAATTATCAACTAATGTCAGTAAAATACCATCAATATATAGGCTAAGATTAATCGACTTTTTGACCAACATAACATTAGTTACTAATTGTTCTAAATTCTTTGCAACTAAAAATTGTGGTCGAATAGGTACTATTACTCTATAAGCATTAATTGTTAGTAACCATAAACTAGGTATACAATCAATTAAAGTATAATCATACTTATCTTTTATATCTTTAATACTTTTTTTAATATATTTTCTCTACTGACAGCATTATATATACTAGACTCCGTAGCTGCTAAATCTAGACTAGATTGTATCAAATCAACACTTTCATTGTGATGCAATATAAAATTTTCTAAATTAACATCTACCCCAATCATTGTTTGTTCCATAACTATTGATATGCTTTCATTAACATCATAATAATTCATACAAGCTGTTAAATTAGTTTGTGGATCAGTATCTATTAATAAAACCTTTTTACCCATTTTTGCTAAAGCTACACTTAAATTAAAAGTGGTAGTTGTTTTACCTACACCGCCTTTTTGATTAGCTATTGTTATAACTTTTCACTTTGCCATCATTTTCTCCTTTCCACACAAAAAAGATTGCTTTTTTTATTCAATCTTTTATTATAATTGTTCAGATGTTATCATAACTATACCAAACCTTCTGGAACTGCTACTATTATTATAGTAACACAAAGAGTTAATCCATATAATATATGACCAATCAATAATGGAATATTAGTAATTGTATCTTTAATTAGATTAAGTGAAAAATTATTATCAATTACAATAACTGAAAACAAATGAGAAAAAAACACTAAAGCTGCTCCTATATAACCTATTTTGCTTATTATTTCGGCTAATTTTCTTAATCTTACTTTTAATGGACTATCTGGTTGTTTTTCTTGTAATTGTCTTGATATTTCTCCATAAAATGTATTTATTCCTACTTTAGTAACTTTCATTTTAGCTTTTTTTGAATAAACAATCGTTCCTCTAAATAAATTATCATTAAATTTTTTTAATATTTCTTTTGCTTCTCCAGTTATGCTTGATTCATCGACATTAACCATTCCTTCAATTATAACTCCATCAGCTGGTATTTTATCACCGGCTTCTAATGATATAATATCTCCTACTACTACATCATCTATTTTAATTTCAACTAATTTTCCATTTCTTAAAGCACGACAATTTATTTTTGATGATTCTTCTTGTAACTTTTCAAATGCTTTTTCACTTCCATATTCAGATATTGTTGATATAAATGACGCTAAAAAAATAGCAATTACAATCCCTATAGTTTCATACCAATCAAACTGTCTAATTAAAAATACTGTTTTAATAGCTAGAGCGATTAATAAAATTCTTATGATTGGATCTCCTAAAGTAGAAATATATTGTTTTAAAAAACTTAACTTTTTTTGCCCTACTATTTCATTTGTTCCGTACTTTTCTCTTGATTTTAATACTTCTTCATCGTTTAGTCCCATATTTGCCTCCTAGTAAATATTATTTTTAAATATTAAATTTATAAATATTTTTGTTCGACAAATAATTTAACCTATTTTTTCATATAATGTGTTATAATAAATAGAAATTTGGAGTGGTTTTATGAAGGAAAGCGAATGTAAGAAAAAACTTTTAGAAATTGAAGAAAAATTCAAAGGCAAAACTGATGAAGAAATGTGTAAACTTATGAGTGAGGCTTATAGAGAAGTAAAAATAGCAACTGAAAACGAAAAGTCACCAAAAAAAATAAATGAATTATCTAGAAGACTATCCTTTATTAGGTGGTCAGCAATTCCAAGTAAATCAATTATTTGTAAATCTAACTTTGATTACTATATAGAAAGCAAAAAAAATGAATATAAACAAGAAACAGATGAAGATTTTTTAAAATTTCTTATTTTATTAATAAGGAAAAGATTTATGGAAAAATATATTAGTAAATATATAAAAGATATAAATGAAATTGATTTGGCTGATACTTGCCTAGATTTTAGTGAATTAGTAAAAGGTGTTTGTGATTTTTATTGTATTGATTGTATAGTTGTTAAAATTGATGCTGGATTTTCAAAACAACACGAAATTTTCCAAGGTCATGGATATCATTATTTCAACATAGTTACTTTTAAAGATAAGAAATACATAGTTGATTGTTCATATCGTCAATTTTTCTCTTTAAGGAGAAATATTCCTGAGTGTTTGGGAGTGATGGATTTTGACACATTAAATTTAGGTTACTATATGGTAAATTCTAGTGAAAAAAGGGAAATTGCAGAAAAAATAGTAAAAGATGGATTTGTAGAATTAACTGAACATAATTTTAAACATTATCTAGATGGTTTTACATTATCATTTAGAAATGGTTTATTTTATGAACAAAACGGTGGGTTAACTTGCGATACTTGTTATACTTATGACGATTATATTAAATTATTATTTTATAATTATGATTTAATACAACTTGAAGGAAGAGAAAATTTAGGTTTTCAAAAAAAACCCTTAAAAAATCCAAGATTTGAATTTAAAATTAAATAGTTTAAACACTATTTTTTTTATATTTTTTTTTAATTTAACCATAATAATATTGGTGAATAGTATGTTAGATAAAAATATTACTAAAATAATTGATAAAGTAAAGAAAATAAATGATAGTTGTGATTTTTGTGTTCATGAAATTAAACTTAAAAAAAAGAAAGTAATTTATATGTATTATTCTAGTACTGCTAATGACGATAAAATAAGTGATTATTTAGGTAAGAGTTTAAGTTTAGATTATAAAGAACAAAAAAAAATTGATAATGTTTTTGAATATTTAAAAATGACCATTCCAAATAGTAAATTAAAAATAATTAAGACATATGATGAAATATTTTATTATTTATCTTGTGGATATACAATCGTGCTTGTGGATGGCGATAATAAAGGTATTGCAATTGAAACAAAAGCTAAATTAGATAGAAGTATTACTGAATCAACTAGCGAACCTAACTTAAAAGGTCCTAAAGATAGTTTTACTGAAAATTATGAATCTAATATTGGTCTAATTAGGAAAAGAATTAAAGATTATAATTTGATTTTTAATGAAGTTAATGTAGGAAGAAGAACTAAGACAAAGGTTTCTTTAATTTATATAAAAGATATAGCTTCTACGGAAAAAGTTGAATTATTACAAAATAAACTTAAAAATATTGATATTGATGGAATAATTGATTCTAATTATATTAAAGAACTATTAAGTTGTGGACAGGCTTCATTTCTACCTAGAGTTGTATCTACTGAAAGACCTGATAACGTAAGTATAAGCTTACTTAATGGTAAGATTGCTATATTGGTTGAAAATAGTCCTTTTGTTTTATTATTACCAAGTGTTTTCGCAGACTTTTTTAAAACATCTGAAGATGATTACATTAAACCATTTAATGCTACTACTACTAGAATTATAAGATATATAGCCTTTTTTATAGCTATTTTAATACCTGCATTTTATATTGCTGTAATGACATACAATATGGAAGTATTGCCCAATTTATTATTGACATCTTTTGCAATTGAAAGGGAAAGTGTCCCTTTTCCAACTGTTATTGAAGTACTTATTATGATTACAGCTTATGAAATATTAAAAGAAGCTGATACTAGAAAGCCACAAATTATGGGTGCTTCTATAAGTATCGTTGGTGCGTTAGTTTTAGGTGATGCCGCTGTTACTGCTGGTATTATATCGCCAATTGTAGTTATTGTAATATCTCTATCAGCAGTATCTGGAATGGCTTTTAGTAGTCCTGATTTAGTAAATGCTATAAGAACTTGGAGACTTTTATTTATACTATCCGCATGTATGTTTGGACTTGTCGGAATAATATCACTATTTCTAGTTTTTATAGCTAAAACAAGTAGTTTAGAAGTTCTTGGCGTTCCTTATTTTACGCCACTTGCTCCTTTTATAAAAAAAGACATAAAAGCTTCGATTGTAAAACAAAAACAAAACAAAATTAAAAATAGAGATTCTTATTTAACAAATAATTTAAAAAGAATTGGAGATGGAAAATGAAAAAAATATTATTATTACCACTTATATTTTTAATGTGCGGTTGTTGGAATTATAAAGAACTCAATAACCTTGCTATGACAACAGGAATTGCTATTGATAAAATAGATAACGATTATCATGTAACTTTATTAATTTCTAATTCAAAAAAACAAACAAATGACAATAACAAACCACAAGCTTCTACTGCTGCTTATGAAGGAAGTGGTAAAACTATGTATGAAGCTATTTCAAATGCATCAGATAATATTTCTAAAGAAGTTTACTTAGGACATCTGGCCATATTAGTTTTATCAGAAGAAATTGCTAGTTCTGATATGTTGAATGTTGTTGACTTTTTATTTAGATATCCTCAAATCAGAAATGAATTTCAATTAATTTTAGCTAAAAATTCTAAAGCTTCTGATATTTTAAAAGTAACAACGCCACTTGAGAGTTTTCCATCACTTAATGTTTCTGAAAATTTAAAAAACACCAATAAAAGACAAGGTATAATTTATACAGTAAATTTTAATGAGTTTATTAAAACATTTTTAGAAAGCGGAGTTGAAGCTGTGCTTCCTAGTGTGGAGGTAATTGGAAACACTAATGAGGGAAATAAGAATGAAAATATTGAAAAAATCGAACCAACAACATATTTAAGGTTAAGTCCAATTGGAATATTTAGAGGTGATAAGTTTGTTGCTTGGTCTAATAAAGATGAAAGTTATGGAATTAATATTTTGAATAACAAAGTAAAAAATATGTATTTAGCAACCAATTGGGATAATGGAAAAATAGTTTCTGAAGTATATAGTCTTAAAACAAAAATAAATGTAATCGATAATAACAAAATATTAATTAATATTAAAGCTACTGCTTCAATTGAAGAATTATCTTGCGATGTTAATTTAGAAAATATTGATAATATTAAAAAAATCGAAGAAAATAATAAAGCTTTAATATCTGATTATATAACTAAAGCTATAACACTAGCCAAAAATAACAAAACAGATATTTTTGGTTTTGGAAGAAGTATTTATAAAGAAAAACCTAAATACTTTAAAAGTATAATGAATGAATGGAATGAAAAATATTTTCCTAATTTGAATATTGAATATAATATTGAAGTTAAAATAACAGGGAAAGGTAATATAAACAATTATATTAAAGGTGAATAATGAAAACGATTAGAAAAACTGAATATATATTTTTATGTTATTTTATAATGAGTTCTATGTTTTGGGGAATTACATCTTATGTTTTGTTGCAAACTTCATATCGTGACTCTTGGTTAAGTATAATCATTTCGCTAGTTTTAGGGATTATTCCTTTAATTTTGTTTTATTTAACTTTAAATTTAAGTCCTTGTGATAATATAGTAAGTTTAATAAACAAACATTTTGGTAAATTTGGTATTGTTATTAATATAATACTTATGTTAGTTGTTATAATAATGGCTACTTTATTACTTTGGAATTTAATAACTTTTATAAGTTATCAATATTTATTTAAAACTCCTAATGCGGCTATTGCGATTCTTTTTATGAGTGTTATAACATATATAGTAAGTAAAGACTTAAGTGTTATTTCAAGATGTGGTGGAATTATGTTTTTTATGGTAATCATTTTATTTTTAATTACTTTTTTTACATTGCTCGGCAAAATAAATTTAAGCGAAATAAAGCCTTTACTGGAAAATGGATTCAAACCAGTTTTAAAAGGTAGTTATTTATACATTTCAAATAATATTTTTCCTCTTTATTTGTTGTTAATAATACCAAAAAATAATATTGTTGACAATTCTAATTTGAAAAAACCTTTATTTATAATAATTTTAATGACAATCATTATGGCTTTTATTGTTATATTTTGTTGTATTACTATTTTTGGAGCAAAAATGGCTGCACTATACCAATTTCTAGAATACCACATTTTAAAAACTATTAACATTGCTGATTTTTTTCAGCGAATTGAATCTATTTTATCTATTCAATTAATTTTTTCACTTATAATGGGTTCAGTTTTATATTTATATTATTTAAAAACTAGTTTTAAACAAACATTTAAAATAAATAAAAAAGACAATTTAATTATAATTTTATTTTCTATAATTATAACTATATTATCTCTTAAAGTTTTTAGAAATAGCATTTCTTTTGAATTGTTTATACTGAATATTTATCCTTTTATTTCAATTATATTATTTATAATTCCTTTGATTATTTTTATTAAAGCTAAAGTTCATCCTAAATTATAACCCAATAAAAATCCAATTATTAATAATATTATTCCTAATATACTAATACTTTCAAAAATACTAAAAAATAATATCAATATTGAACTTACCATAAAACCTACTACTATAGAATAAATGGTAAGTTCTTTATTTTTAAATAAATAATTCATCATTTTTGATATTATAAATGTTGATATTAACATACTTATTCCATATTCAAATAAATATAAATAATTAGATAAATTACCAATTAGATTTAATAAGTTTTGATAGCAACCTAATAACATCATAATCGCTGTTCCACTAATTCCAGGAACCACCATAGTAACTGCATCAATAGAACCTATTATTATATATAAAAGATTGGAATCGTTAGTAAAAAATGTTTGTTTATTAATCAAATCTAATAAGAAAATAAATGTAAAACTAATTATTAATAATAAATAATGTTTGATTTTTAATTTTTTAAAATCTATTTTTTTTATTAAATCTGGAATACCACCTAACATTAATCCTATAAATAATAATAATGTTTGTTCATAATGATTGTTTAAAAAATATATTAAAATTTTACTTCCTAAAATTATAGCTATCATTATTCCAATTCCAAGGGGAAAAAGTAATTTAAAACTATTTTTAAAATCTTTAAATATATTGCTTATTGCTTCTACTGCTTTTTCATATACTCCAAGTGATAGAGCAAGTACCGCTCCACTCACTCCTGGTATTATTTTAGCAATTCCGATTAAAAATCCTTTTATTATTAACATATAATCACCAATAAATTATATGTTTTTATATAAATTAATTGTTGATAATTCTCTTTTCCCAATCTGTTAATTTATTTTTTTCTTTTATTTTTGGAATGGAAATATAATAAAATAATTTATTAGGTTCAATTATTTCTTGTGTTATTGGGCTCATTATTAGGGCTTCCATTATTTCTTCTTTATAGTTTTCTGTAGTTATTATTATGTTAACTAATAGTAAATCACTAGTCGTCGGTAAAACATAATAAGCAGGGTTTATTTTAAATTCAATAATATTGTTTTTAATAACCACTGTATTTATTATATTTTTGACTACTTTCTCTTCTAAGTTCATACAACTTTTAATTAAATTTATTAATTCTTTTTCTCTAAATTGCATATTCCCTCCTTAATGAGGTTTTCTAATTATCACTTATATTTTACCACATTATAATTTATTTAGGAAATATTTATTGAAAAAACTATTCTATTTTTAAATATTACAAAAAAATAGTTAAGTAAAATACTTAACTATCTAGTTTCTATTATTCCATAATCCCCATCATTACGGCGATATAAAATATCAATTTCATCTGTTTTTACATTTTTAAATACAAAGAATGAATGTCCTAGTAATTCTAATTGCAATATTGCCTCTTCTTCACTCATAGGCTTCATTTCAATATTTTTTCTTTTTACTATTTTACTTTTATTTTCATCTTCTTTTTCTACTTCGAAATCTATTTTAAAATCAATAACATTTTGAACATTCTTTTTCTTCAATCTTGTTTTGTTTTTTCTTATTTGTCTTTCTAATTTATCTGTTACTAAATCAATAGCAGCATATAAATCATTATTTGTTTCTTCACCTCTTAAAATGAATTTTTTAGTTGGAATTGTAACTTCAACGGTTTGGTCTTTTCCTTTTACCTTGATTAATACATTGGCTGTTATTTCTTCTGGAGTGTCGAAATATTTATCCAATTTTTTAAGTTTTTCCTCTGTGTGTGCTTGTATAGCATCTGTTACTTTAATTTTTTGACCTCTTGCATTTATTTTCATTTTATCATCCTCCTAGTTTAATTATACCACATTTTTCATTAAAAAAATATGTTATTTTGTGGGTTTACATTCTAACTAAAAAACTATGTAAAACAGTCTTTTAGATTTTATAATTATTTTTCTAAATCATCTTCCCAATTTTCTTTTATATCCATTGCATTTTCACTAGTATATTCTGCAAATAAATCTAGTCCTGTTTCATTTAAGGAAACAATTGAATCGACATCAGCTGATAATTGAAGTTCTTGTTCATTAGCTAAATGTCTTTCAACATAAGAAATAATTTCAATTAGTGTGGCTAGACCCTGTTGAGTCTATATCTTCTTTATCCTCTTTAGGACCTTGAATATAACGATATTTTATATTTTTATTTGCTTCATCTATTATTCTTTTTGCTTTCTCATAACTTTTATTACAAGAACATTTATTTTCTTTGTTATTCATATGTATAAACCTCCAAATATAGTTTATGTTAAGTAAAATAGAATTATAGATAACTAATATATAAATAATTAAAAATGAACAAAAAAAGTCTAGTTTTACTAGACTTCGTTTTGTTTAAGTTTAAATGTTACTCCTATTAAAGTAATTAATGATAAAATACCTGTTGTAATATAAATAGAAGTGCTATCAAAAGTTTTAGGATTGTTCTCACTTGTAGCAATTATACCATATTGACTTAAATGGTTTGTTTCAAATACAATATAACCATCTTCTACTTTTGCTTTTATAGTTTCTTTTATTTCATCATTTAAAATGTAAACTACTTTATATTCGTTAAATCCTTTTAAATTGTCAGGTAATAAAATTTTTATTTTCATTTTTGTATCATTAATTTTAACGATATTATTACCATCTAACATGTTTATATCTACTACGAATTTAACATTTTTATCTTCTAATTCTTTTTTTAATTCTACATTTTTAATATCTAATTTATAGTTTTCATTAATACCATTTTCAAAATTAATAGTACCTTTTATAGAACTACTACTATCAAATTCTTTTTTAACATTAACATCTTTAGTCCAACTAGCATATAAAGTTAAATTTTTATATATATCATATTCTTCGTTTAATGTATCTTTTTCAAAAACAGAATCTTCTTGATTTCTCCAAGCACCCCAATAAATATAGTTATAAGTTTCACCACTTCCATCTTTTTTTGCTTTCCATCCATTAAACTTATAACCTTCTCTTACTGGTACATATTGAAATATTGACATTTCTGTTGCTGAAGTTTCACCACCTACATAGTTATATTTATTAACATCCATTCCATCAATTTTACCACCATTAGCATCTAAAACTAATATATAAGAATCATCTTCTTCAAATGTATTTTTCTTATAAACTGCTGTTACTTCAATTACATCAGCATTTTCAAAATAACTGCGGTCAATTGAACTTATAAATCTACCATCATAACCCCAACCAATAAATGTATAACCATTTCTTTCTGCTTTATATTTACTTAAATCAATTGTTTTAAATTCACTTTCGCTACTAGTTAATTTTATTATATCCTTACCATCAACCTTACCAGCAAAAGGATTTATTGTTATATAATATGTTCCAGTTCCTTTTAAAGCTTCTTCTGAAAATTGAGCCCATAGTACTAAACTATTACTATAATTTACGCCTTCAACTAAACTTTCCCAATTAAAATCACTAGCAGTTAATTCTTCTTTTGCTTTTGTATTATCAAAAATATTTTTTCCCCAATGAGAGAAGTTTGTTTTACCATTGAATGGAACAATACCTTTAGTTAAATCAGACAATTTTATAGTTTCATTTTCATCTAAATCAAATTTTATTACCTTTGTCGATAATCCCTCAATTTCTCCTTCAGAAGCCCTTAAGATTAGTGAGTACTTTCCATCACTAGATATAGTATACGCATCTGTACATCCTAAACCAATACAAAACGAACAGACAAAAACAGCAAACAACAATAGTATTTTATTTTTCATATCATCCCTCCATTATTATTATAATACTAATTTATACAAAAAAACAATTATATTACCACAATATACATTGTTTTTGGTGGCAAGTTTTTTATTAAACATGCAATAAAAAATGCTTCTACTTAATTGTACTAATCAGTTTAGTTTTACTTAATTTTTCATATAACAAGTTTCTTTTACTAAACATATATTTCATTGCTGATACAAAATAAAATAGTAATACTAAAATAATAGTTAAAATACGAAGTATTGTGCTGAAGTAATTATTATTTATTCTTATTTTAAACAATAAAATGGGAATTACTATATAAATTAAAGTAAACATAATTCTTCTTAAAAGTAATCTCATTATACTATATTTATTATTATAATCAACAACAGTTATATTTAAAAATTTTTCCGCTAATGTACTTCCTTTTAAAAATAGTGGTAGTAAGAAATAATATAAAACTATTATTAAAATAATTATGTATTTATTTTTAGTAAATAAAATTGTTAATAATAAAATTATACCTAATATGAATAAGTCTAGAATGAATGTTGTTGTTCTTCTAAAACCACTTATTATTTTTCCTTTTTCTATAGCATTTTCATTTATTTTTTCTCTATTTGGTAATATTTTAGTAAATGGTTTTGCAATTACATATCCTAATAATCCACCTAATGTATTTAACATTAAATCGTCAACATCAAATAATCTATAACCTCTTGGATAAATAAAATATAAGCCTGTTAATTGTGTTAGTTCAAAAAATAAACTTAATAAAAATGTATATAAACATGTTTGTTTTAAATTACATTTAAAATAATATCTTAAATACATTCCAAAAGGAAGAGTTAAAAATATATTGTAAATTGGTACATAAAAACAACTTTCACTTAGTGCTTTTACATATGTAGAAGGTATTTTTATATTAAATGATGTTTCTTTAATAAAGTCAATTACAAATGAAAATGGTATTAATTGAGTTGTTTTAGTTGTAAGATTTTGTACTTCTTCAATTGAAGGAAGTGGTAGTATTACTAAAAAATACGCACAAATTAAATATAAAACAAACGAATATATAATTAATGATTTCAAAACTGATATTGAACCATACTTATGGTATTGAAGAAGGATAAAAGGAATACTAATTAAAAATGCAATTAATGGAAAAAACAAAAATGCTTCCCTTATTACTTCTATATAATTGTTCATTTTAAATTTCCTTGTACTTTTGTTATATCATCTATTTTAACTGCTAAATAAGGTTTTTCTTGGTCTTTTTCTTTCAAGAATAAAGCGAAAGTATTATCTAAATAAAATTTTCTTTTTTCCTTTTTTATTGGCTTTTCAGCACTATAATCTTTCATATCAATTGCCGCTTCACTTTTTACTTTACCACCTTTAGAATTGATGCTAAAAGTAATAGTTTGAATTGCTTTAATTATTTTTGCTTCGTTATTATCATAAGTTAGAAATACTTTATTAGCTAGTTCATCATATTCTCTTTTTACATTAAAATCAATTACAGGCATTTTAAATGAATCATTTTCACTAAATTCACTATTTCCTTTAAAATCATTTTTTAAATTTAATAGATTTTCATATATTTCATTAAATGTATTACCTTTGGGATTTTTATACAATATAACTTCATCATTTCCTTTAGTTTGAATAGATATAGCAAAATCATTTTCATTATTATAAAATATTACTTTTATCTGTTCTTTCATTTCTGCATTATTTTCTACTCCAAAAAAATTAACATTTTCAACTTCTTTAAATGTTCCTGTTGTTTTTGTAAATTCTTTTTCAAATTCAAATTCTTTATAAAGCATTACATAAAAGAAATAATTTACAAAATTATCATCTTTTGGATTTTCATCCCAGTCAAATTCGTTTAAAATGTCACTTTCTTGGTTGAATTTTTCTTTGATTTCTTTTTCTATTTTTTCTTTTAATTCTTTACTCTTAATTCCATAAATTTTATAATAAAAATCTTTTGATAACATATTTTCATTAAAATCTTCTTTATTTAAATTATTAACCATAGTTATTTGTGGATTAAAAACAATATCTTGTTTTACTACTTCGTTTTTCATATCATTCCATACCAACTGAAACGTACCACACCAAACACTATCATTAGTTATTAAATCATTCATAGTAGGTAAAACGTTAATTCCTTGACTAAATTGTTTTTGTTTTATTTTTTTGTTCGGTAAAAGTAAAATTGTAAATGTGAGCATTAGTATTAATGCTATAAATATAATTAAAACTTGTCTTTTCATAATTTCTCCTATTTTATTAATTTATTTTTTATACAATATGGTATAACTTCATTTTTTAATGTATTAGATAACAAACAATCATTTATAGTTGTATCGTACCACAAATGATTAGCAATTTCTTCTGATGTTGTAAGTTCTCCTTTTAGTTCTCCATTATATTTGAATACATAAAAGTTAATTGGAGTTGTTCCATCACTAGTAGCTATTTCATTAAAGTTCATTACTAATTCAAATAATGTTTCATCAAATATAGCATTTTTTCCTAATTCTTCATGGCATTCTCTTATTGCTGCTTCAAGTGGTGTTTCAAAATCTTCTACTCTCCCACCAATCATTTGATATGTAGGTCTTTTTTTTGGTTTATCAATTAATAGTTTTTTGTCTTTAAAAAACATTGTTCCAACGACATCCATATATTCCTCCTTTATCTTATTATTTTTCCTTTTCCGCCACAATATTTAGTAGTTAAAGTAATAATTTGATTACAAACTAATTCTAATTCTTCATAAGTAGTTTCTGTATTTCCAATAATTAAATATAAAATATTTTTACTATCACTAGTTACTTTTGTTTTATCTACTTGTCTTATATCTAACCAACATATAACATCATTGTCATCATCTACGAATGAATATTCACCTGGTTTGATTGGTTTCGGTTCATCATTGCCAAGTGGTAGGAATGACTCACTACCATCAGTTATTTTTAATGTCACTTTTCCACTTACTTTATCTATGTCATGAGCTCCTAAACATAATTTAGATTCGATTGATAAAATATTATAAATATCAACTGCTTTATTTATATTTACTAAATCTTCTCTTTTAACTAATAATCTAATTAAATTTTCACTTGCAGGTAAATTTTTTCTTCTTGGAACACCTACTTTTTCGTGTAATTGATAAAATGCTTCAATTACATCATCATCCTTAATAGAATAGTCTTTATATTTTTTGATTAATTCTTCTATTTTTTCTTTTCTCCATATTTCATATTCTTCATTTTTGCTTTCGTTATCAATATCTTCCATAACAACTGCTTTTATTTTTAATCCTAAGTCTAAAACTCTTTCATCTACATTAAAAATCATTTTTACATCTCCTAAAAACATTATATATTTTTTTTAAAAATACTACAACTATTTTAAATTAAAAATTATTTTATCTATATTTTAAAAAATTAAAATAAAATCTAATTTTTTCTTTCTTTAATTAAATCATCTTTCTCTATTCTTCCTACTAATAGTGATGAATCTTTAAAATGACTATTAAAATTATTGTTTACTTGTTTTTCATCGTAATTAGCATAACAATATTTACAAAAGTGTTTACATGAATTATAAACTCCTATATCGACCATTTCTACACAGTTACAATTTGCTCCTTTTCTTGCTTTCCAAGTTTTATATTTTTTTCCTGTTAATTTATAAGCAAGTTCATGTGATAGACATTCGCCTTTTATAAAGCCATATTCCACTAAATTTCTATTTTCAAAGCAAGTTTGAACAGTCATGCTATTTTCTTTGGCAATTCTACTAAAGTTTTTGCCTATTATTTCATAATCTTTTTCGGTAAATTCTCTAAAGTTTAAAATCTTTTCATTTTTTCTTACATTTTTATAATCATCTATAAATGAAACTATTATTTTATTAACATAACCATTTAATAAACTACATAATTTATCAAATGCTTTTATGTGGTAATCTAAATTATATTTTTCACTTATAAATATTGGGTCATACCTAATAGTTAAATTATCTATTCCAATTACTTTAGATAACCTTTTTATTGCTTCTATTATAATACCTTTTGGTAAAACATTGGGTTCAATATCTTTTTTGTACGGCGTTAATGTTACATGAAATAAAATAGGTTTATCTATATATTTTAATTTGTCTAAAATAGGAATAGGATTCTTAGTACAAAACAAAATTAAATCAACATTTTTAAAGTATATTCTACTTATTAATTTAGGATAAAAAGGATTTCTAACATCAATGTATCCTTCTTTATATCTTTCTATAAACCAATCACTATAAAAAGCAACTATATCTGTTCTTCCACTTACATTTAAAACCATATTTTCACTGCTTTCTTTATTTTTTTGGAAACTTAAATTTGCTCATATCATCTTTTTCTAGTTCTAATAATTTGTATTTATTTTCTAATCCTCCACTATACCATTTGCGCCAATAACTCTGCGACATGGTATAATTATACAAATTGGGTTATAACCTACTGCTCATCCTACGGCCTGAGCAGACATTTTTTTATTCCTTTTGTTCTTGCTATTTTTTAGCTTAATTGTTATAAGTTACAACGTTTCCATATGGTATTTCATTCATTAGTATTGTAACTTTTTCTCTAAATGATATTTAGTCTAATTTATATTTTGGCTCTTCGCCATTAAAATAAATATCTAACCACTTACTAAAGAAAATATAGGTAAATCTTTTTCCAAAAAATTTTCTTTATGTTTTTTAGTATCTTTTGATTTTACAAATCATAATCCGGTTAGATGTTTGCTATCACTTTTCATAATAATATTTTCAAAACCAGATGGTGGTTTATAATTTTATATACATTAAAACCTCTTTATATAATTATATCAACAATCAAATATATTTCAACTAAAAAGAGTTAGAATTTTCTAACCCTCAATTTTTCTTTTTTTTAAAACTATTGCACTAGTTAATACTACTGCTGATATAATTCCTGTTGTAATATAGTAAATAGTTTTATCACCAGTTTGTGGATTTTTTATAGTGCTTCCACCTTGATTAACTACATCATTATATGCGATTACACCATACGTACTTAAGTAAGTTGTTGTAAATACTACTTTTCCGTCAACCAATTTAGCATCAATTACTTCTTCAATATTTCCATCTTCATTTAAGTAAATAACTTTATAATTTTTGAAATTTCTTAAACTTTCATCAATAGCAAGCGAAATAGTAAACTTACCGTCTTCAACTGGCACAACTTCTTGACTTTTTAATAATGAAATATCGTATAAAGAAATTAATTTTAAATCTTTAATTTTCTCGTTTGATTTATAAGTTACATTTGGTACATATTCCCATTTTGCTTTTAAAGTAATATCTTTGGTTACTTTTGTACTAAAATCATATGATTTGCCATCTAATGTCCATTCTATAAATACGTAACATTCTTTTGTTGGTTCTTTTGGTTTTGTTGCAACAGAAGATACTTCTTGTTTTGATACATTTGTTCCACCGTTAGAATCAAATGTTATTTTATATGTTTTTTCGGTTTTGACAGTCCAATTTGCAACTAAAGTGATATCTTTGCTTACCTTAGATGTAAAATCAAACAATTCATTATCAAGCATCCAGCCATTAAATTCATATCCTTCTTTAACTGGCTCAGTTGGTTTTGTAATTATTGAATTTTTCCTTCCTTTTAAATTAAATTCAAAACTAAGTAAAATACACCTCCTTATATCCTTAGTTTCTATTACAACACAATTGTCCCACAAACACAAATCAAAATCAATTTTAACAATTTTTTTAATAAATTTTTTTTTTTTTTAAAATAACATAATATTTATAATAATTTTATGCTATATTTTTTGTTTATATTTCATTTGTATCTATCACAATTAATGGAATTAAGATTTCATCATCAGTATAACCAGCATGATGTGATTTTAAAACTTCATCACCTTCATACAATATAGCTTTATCGGTTTTAGCAATTGCTATATAATCTCCTAAAATATCATCTACAGCTTTGTTTTTAATTCCATCACCAAATAATTTTGAATCAATTATATCTTTTTTAGTGTATAAGGAAAAATCTTCACTAAAATAATGTTCAAATAATTTTTCAAATTCATTTTGTTTGTTTTCTTTTATAAAGAAATTAACTGCTCTTGGTTCAAGTGAAGTATTCATTTTTAAACATGAAACTACTGAAGGATAATCTTTTAAAAATATATTTTCTACATTTATATGTCCATGATCAGCAATAACGAATATAATTGTATCTTTCAATTTTTTGCTTAATTCTTCAATTTTAAAATTAATTTCCTTTATTATTTCATCTACTTTTTTTGAATCACTACCTAGTTCATGCATTGAACTATCTGGTTCTGTATTATAAGCATAAATGTATTTTTTCCCTTCTTTTTTACATAACTCTTCTATTCTTCCACACATATCATCTAAAGTTTCATATGGCTCATTTCCAAATGGGAATAAAATATAACTAGAATCATTTCCTTTTTCATTTATTTCTTCCATAATTGATTTTGTTATCATATTTTTACGCTTATATTCTTCTGCTTCTTTTAATTTTATATATTTAGAATCACCTTTTTCACAATTTAAGAATGTTGTTATTATTTTATTTAATGGCTTATAATACATATTCCACCCAAGCATAGCGGTTTCTATTGGGTTTAAACCTGTCATTGCTGATGTTGTAGCTGCTACAGTTGTTGCTGGAAAAACTGTAGTTATCGGCTTTATTCTATGTTTTATAAGAAATGAATCTTTTGTTAAAATTCTATCTATTATATTTGAACCCATACCATCACATAAAATAGTAACTACATTTTTTGGTTGTTTTTCTTCTAATATTTTATCTATGTATTCTATTGTATTGTGTTTATAATCTAATTTAAAGTATTTTCTTATTGAACAAGCAAGATTTGTTATACATTCATTGTAATTATTTTTTACTATCATATATTTCTCCTTTCATATTGATATTTTTTATCATTAGTTTTAAATTAATTATTTATTTTTATTATTAGATTTTATATTTTCTTTTACATCTATTAAATATCTATATTCCATAATACCTTCATACATAGATGGTACAAGTGATAGACTATTTCCTATAAAACTTTCCATAGTTTTTTTGAAACAGTGTTGTTTTCACGACAAGTTACAAGTGCATTTTCAATTCCTAATTCATTCATTTTTTCTAAAAGTAATCTTAATTGTAAAGTCCCATATCCTTTATGTCTTTCACTTGGTCTAATAGCATATCCTACATTACCACCAATTTCATAAAGTTTCCCTTTTAATTCATGTCTTACATTAGCGCATCCATAAATATGCCCATCTTCTGAAATTAGTAGCGACTTTTGATTTTATTCTATATCCTAAAGATAAAATCATATCTAAATTGTTATATTTAACTTTTCTTTCAACTTTTCGATTTCCTTCTTTTTGAACTGTCAAGAATTCCTTGACAGTTGAATTTATGTCTAATTCTTCTTCATCAAAGATATTTTTAATATGCAAACTTATATTTTGTTTAGTTGTATCATATAAGTCAGCCATCTGTTGTTGTGATAACCATACTGTTTTGTCTTCAAGTTTTACGTCTATTTTTGTCGTTCCATTATCAGTTTGATAAATTACAATATTATTGTTATTTTCTTCCATTGTTATACCTCCATTTCTATTAGATTTTAAAAGGTGTCAACACATTATTTCTTGTTCACACCTTTATTTTACTATATATTTTTAATTTTTTGTGGACAAGTTTTGAAAATCGAACCAATTTAATAATTTTTGGATTTTAAATATTTCCTTGTTTTATGCTACTTGCCACAGCATTGCTTATATTTTTTCCCTGAGCCGCAAGTTCGTTCTTTTTCAGTATATATGATACTATGAAATATATATAGTATTATATATTTTTCAAGGAAAATGGATCTGGACGGTATTGGTATTATGTCATACATATAGTATATATAGAACTATACAATTTTTAATTTTTGCACACAAATTGAACACATTGTTATCATCATATCATTCGTTCTCTAAGTACATACTACCATTATGAAAAGCACAATTAATTTAACGACAATGTTGCTTCGATAAAATTATTTGGTTTTTTTCGAAGATTTCTGTTTTATTAACTCACCCGCATAATTATAAATATTTAAAGGCAAATCATTTTTTTCACAAATTTCATATATTTTATCAACAAACAATTTGATTTCTTCATGCTGTAGTTGTTCTTGTGAAAATGGAAGTATCAATCCTTCTATATATTCTAAATCAATTTTATTAGATACCTGTACTTCACCTATCGCAAGGCCTTTAGTTTGTTCTTTGGGAACAATTGGCACCTCTCTTGAAATAGCAAAGGCAATATAATTATAATTGAAGCAGGTATAATTTCCTTCATCTTTTTTATCAATACATTTCTTTATAAATCTATTTTCCGGATCAGATAACGATACTCTATTTTTGTGAATATCTTCATCATAATACATCCATTTTTTATCTTCCGGTATATCAAGTTTAAAAGAGGGATTTCCATATTCAAAGTTAATACCTTCTTTCTCAAGAAAGCCACGTGAACAAATTGCTTTACTTTTTAGAATGTTGATTAATCTTTCATAAGTTCTTTTATCATTAATATTACCAATTTGATGAATGTAATAATTTATCATTTGTAAACCTTCTTTCTCAAATTACTTTATTTAACACAACAACAATTATATTTTTGAAGTAGTCAAAAATAGTCGCAAGTTTAATCTTTTACAATATACAATCAGTTATATTACAATTTTTGCAAAATTTAAAATATTTAAGCAGCTATTATTTAAATGAAATATTGTTTTTTCATTTATGAGCACAAAATGTGCACAAATGGTGTTATGTGCACAATTTTGTGCCTTTTTTTGACTATTGTCAAACTCACAATTACTTATAAAACAAGCTACTTTCCACAACAATTCTTATATTTCTTACCACTTCCACATGAACTATTTTTTCTAGTATTTATAGTATTTATTATATTATCATAACTATTGTTATTTCTTTATTTACTAGACTAATAACAGTTTTTATTTATGGTATTATTGGTACTATTAGTATTATCTTTTTTTGTGATTTACAAACAAATTACAAACATTGTTTGCATTTGCTTAATCACATTATATAATAATAAACATTAATAGTAAAATGTACAAAACATAAATTTGCAGTTTTGTTATAAAATAATGTGGTTCATCTACATTTAACTAATATTATTATACACTTTTTTCAAAGAAAAAACAATGCTATACCTCGTATTTGATTATTTTATTTATAACATCAGAGTTCATAACATTGTCAAAAATAACAGTTGCTTCTTTTCTCGAATCATTAGTGCTTGATATGTAATAGTTTTCAGTGGTTTCAACATTATTGTGTCCTAATATATCAGCAACATCTCGTAATTCTGTTCCATTCTTTAATATCGTCGTAGCATAACTTCCTCTTAAATCGTAAAATCTACATTTTGTTATTCCTAATTCATTATGTATAATTTTAAAAGGATAATTTATTAAATCAGTTCCAACATAAGTTCCATCTTCCTTAACAAAAACTAAATCAATTTTTTGTGAGTTTATATCACTTAAACTACTTTTAACAATTCTTTGTTCAATTTTTTTACCATACTCGTTTACAACATCCTCTATATGATAATAATTATAATTTAAACCACTTATTTTTTTTATATAGTCTTGCCTTTTCTTAAAATTTATTAGAGCATTACATAAAGTTTCACTCATATATATTTTTCTTTTACCTTTGAAAGTTTTTGTTGTGCCTATATACCATCTACCTTTTATATCTTTTGACTTATCATAGATACTATGTTTAACATCAATTATTTTATTTTCAAAATCAATATCATCCCAAGTTAATGCAAATACTTCTCCTGTTCTCATACCGGTAAAACAAGATGTTAAAAAGGCACAAGTAAATGGACTATTATCTTTAAATCTTTCAAGTATTCTTTCTATTTCTTCCTTTGAATATAAATGTTTAATATCTTCTTCATATTTATCCATCTTTGGTAATCTTAATTGTATAGCAGGATCATATTTTATAAGACCATATTTAGTACAAGCATCACGAAAAGATCCTTTTACTACTTTTAATATATTTTTAAAATATGATCTTGAAAAATCGTACTCCTCACATAAATTACTAATATATGTATTTAGTCCTACACTTGTTATAGTTGAAAGCTTATACATTCCAATTTTTGGCTTTATATATTTATTTATTAGTGATTTGTAAGATTGTATTGTATTATATTTAAGATTAACCTTACAATAATTTTCTAACCAATAATCTAAATAATCACTATAAGATATATTACATTCCTTAAAAGGTACACCAGCAGTTTTATATTCATTATATGCTTTATTACCTGCCTCAATGGCTTCTGACTTAGTTCTAAATCCTGATTTGTTTATATATTTTCTTTTACCATTAACAGGTGCAATAGCAAACTGATATTGATATACCTTCCCTCTTTTCTGTATATAGACATTACCCATTTATTACTTAATTTTTATAGATAAATCCAAATTATCAACATTTGATAAATTAGAAAAATCTTTTCCCTCATTTTCTTTTAAAAAGTTTTCTAATGAAGATTTTAAAACTTTAACACTACCCAACTTAATAGCTGGTAAGTATCCTTTTTCTATCAAACTATAAACATAATTAGGGCTAGTATGTAATATTTTTGCAACTTCTTTAACACTATAAATTAACATATTTTCCATTTTAAGCTCCTTTAATTTTTCTTCTTATTTTTTTAATTTTAACTTTTAAATCTTTTTTAACATAAGGCATATCAAGTAATTTAGTTTCATTAATAATGTAATCTAATTGTTCCATCACTCCTTTTTTATCTTTACCATCTAAATCAAAGACATATTTTTTTATTACTATAACCTTATATCTTTCCATTATTAACCTTTACTAACATTTCTTTATTATTTATTTCAATTACATAATAGTATTTAGTAATATTATTTATATCTATATCCTTTAAATCAGAGTTAAATAACTCCCTTGCTTTATTCATAGCATCTTTCTTATTTTTAGCACTTACTACTATTTCATTTTCACTTACTTTTTTAAATTTTATATTATATTCTTTTTCTTTCATTTTTTATTTTTCCTTTCTTATTTATGTATTAGAATTATACTCACTCCCCTAATACAGGGACTTAACAAACGACTAATTGCTAATTAGTTCCATAGGAATTTCACCTCTCTGTGGTTCTCACAGAGTTGAGCCCATTGATTGAGTCTGTGGCTACTCAAAAGTATCATTATACTCATTACTTGTTATCGCAGTATTAAGAGCAACTTAATATTTATAGTCAAGTATTTACCGACAAGCGTACTTACTAATGTGCTAACCGTTTTCAGTTATAATGAGAATGTATTTGTTAAGTGATTAACCAAATTGTCAAAGATCAATTAGTTTCAAAAAATGAAACAAGTGAGAAAGAATAATATTTACTCCTCTCACTTGTTTGGCACTTTATAAGCAAAAAGTTAAGTCTAAATTTTAATTTTTTTAGAAATTTTTTCAAGAGCTATATCAATAGAGTATTTTACTGCCACTTTTGAGCAGTTTTCTTCACTAGCTATTTCCTCATAAGTTTTATTTTCAAAGAAATATTTTTGTATTCTTCTTTTCTGAATATCATTTAATTCGTTTATAGCACTTTTTAAGTCCTCGCTTAATAATTTATTCTCTACTTCATCTTCAACTGAAATAGAGGCATTTATTGACTTGTGAAAGAGTGTTTCCTCATATACTTCATTTCTTTCAATATATTTTTTGATTTTATGAATTTGTGAAATATCTTCAAGTTCAAATCTATCAAATGCTTCATATACTTTCTCTGATACTTCTACTCTATGAATAATATTTTTTGTATCCCTAAACTCTACTATATAAGTATTTGTTTCTTCATCAATATCCAATGTATATGGATTATATTTATCTTTATTTCTATTTAAATGCTTTTGCATTTCTATCCTCCTATCAATTCAGTTTTTTTAAAATCTAAATTGATATGGAGGACCACGAATAAAATGATTAACTTTGATCAAACAAAAAAAGATGTCAAAAATATCCCGTTCGTGAATATCTTTGACATCCATTTTTATTATAAAATTTAGTTTTTTTACTGCAACAATTTCACAATATTGCCTCATAGCACCACCACTCTTTAAACAATGCTTAATTACTAATTTCATAAGCAATTAGAGGTGGTACTTCCTGCATTCCTGTATAACTTTCCTACTTATAACATAATTAAGATTGCACTTATTTTTCTACATATTTTTCACACTTTCTAAAAAAATAAGCAGTAATAACCTTTGTCATTACTGCTTATAGATTTTCTTTTAATTTAACTTATTATTTAATTAGTTAAGTTTAGTTTTTAATTCAGTTCCTGCTTTAAAACTAACTGACTTACTAGCTGCAATTTTAATTTTTTCTCCTGTTTGCGGATTTCTTCCTTCTCTTGCTGTTCTTTCAGAAATCTTAAATACACCAAATCCTGATACAGAAACTTTTTCACCTTTTGCTAATTCATCTTTAAATAAATCAAAAGTTGCATTAAAAACTTTTTCACAATCTGCCTTTGTTAATCCTGTTTTATTTGCTAAAACTTCTATCATTTCTGATTTTTTCATTTTATCTAACCTCCTATCTTTACAAGTTAATTATATCATACTTTTCTTTATACACAAATAAGTCCTAATAAAAAAATGATTTTTTATTAAAATAAATAGTTTATTACAAAAAAAGATAGTGGAACTACTCACTATCTATCTATGTAAAGGAGAATGAAGGATATTCTCATATTAAGGATTTTGCTTTTTTAATTCATCTATATAATCTTCAAGTGCTTTAATTCTATCTTCACATTCATCAATCCTTTTCAATGCTATTTCATAAGTTTCTTCAGTTGCAAATAGCATTCTTTTAAAATTCCACTCGTTAGTATTTTTATCGTAATAACCATTTAAATAAAATGGAAATGCTTCATCATTAAAATACTGTATTAATATTCTTTTAGAAAATGAATCATTAGTTATTTCTGTTTTGACATGTCAGATAACTCCATATGAATCTTTATACTTATAATTTCCTTCTTCTTTATCCAAAAAATTGTATTTTAAAAATATTTCTTCTCCACATTCATCATCAATGCAATATGAATCAGTGTCAACATCACCTAAATCTTGCCACTCAACCTTTTTTAGTCTTGCTTTTAATTCTTCGTTTTCAGTTTTTAATTCATTATATTTAGTATCTAAATCATTTTTTACTGAATTTATTTGTTCTTTTAAATTATTTACATAATAATTTAGATTATCCCAAGATGCAAATCTTAAATCTTTAAAATTCCATTTATCTTTTTCAATGTCATACCAACTTTGAATGTAATTAGGAATAGAGTCCTCAGTACTCCAATATTCAATTAAAACATATTTTTGATTAACATTTTCAGCATTCTCTACTTTAACATGCCACATAAAATAATCGTCATTATCAGTAAATGTATAGTTTCCTTCTTCTGCATCAGAAAAATGTAATTTTAAATATTCATCATATCCACATTTCTCATATTCAGTAGCAGTTCCTTCATTGTATGTCATACAGTATGGTGAAACATCAACAGTGCCTAAATTAATCCAAGCAAGTCCATCTTGTCCTTTTAAAGTTGCTACATCTATCAAGTTTGTATAATTTCCTTCTTTACCTTTATATTTCCACTTGATATATGTGCCATCGTTTACAAGTTCTATTTCTGATCCATCAAGTCCTTTTTCGCCTTTTAAATCGGCAAGGGATGTTAGTGTGTTCCAAGTGGTATCTCCTTTGTATCTCCATTTAATGTTAGTACCATCATTTTGTATTTCTACAAGAGTTTCAAGTTTAACTAAATTATTCCAATCATCAGAGTCTTTATATTTATATTGAATATAATCATCAGTTGATAAAGCTAAAAACACTATTAGTTCTTTTGCACTAAAACTTTTACCACTTCCAGGTAGATTCATAATATAACATACAGAGATGTCCATTTCAAAAAAAATTCACCACTATTTACTATATTCTTCCTAATATTTTATTAATTTAAGCTTGTACACGCAACTCAACTACAAGTAGATTGATTTAAAAGAAGATTTAATATACAATTAAAGTATGAAAAGGAGAGATAGTTATGGACAATAAGCAAATCGGAAAGTTTATTTCAGACGAAAGAAAGAAAATGAATCTAACACAAAAAGAATTAGCAGAGGCATTATTAGTAACTGATAAAGCAGTATCAAAATGGGAGTGTGGCTTATGTTATCCTGATATCACTTTGCTACCAAAGTTATGTGAACTTTTAAATATAACTATTATCGAATTATTTAATTGCAAAAAGATAGAAACAACAAACATCACGAACGAAATGGCAAATGGAATAGTAAAAGTTTCACTAGATTATTCTAAAGACATAATGGAAGAAAACAAGAAACATTATAAAAAAATATTTTTGATTTTTCTAGGTTTCCTATTTATAGCACTGCTAATATTCTCATTTATATTCGATTATAATAGATACTTAAAATATCAAGACCCAGTATTTTCATTTTATTCATCGAAAAAATACTATGGTGAGGATAAAGTGACAGAATATTACGGTTTAGGTTATAAAATAATAAAATATGAAAGTGAAACCGGAAAAAATATTTATGAATTTACTAATTATTTTAAAAAAATAGAAAATATCACTTTAGATAAGCAGATTGTAAAAGAAATAGAAATAGAACTCTTAAATAATAGTAAAATATCCAAAAATGATTCTAAGTGTTTTGCAAAAGCAAAGGTTTTATCTACAACTAAATTTGACGCACAAATTGAAGCCTATGTATGGCTAACAGCAAAGTGTTATTTAGTAAACGAAAACAAATTAATCGAGGAATCCACTATCTCTTTACCTTATAAAGTTTCTTTAACTTCCAAAAATAACACGTATATAATAGATAATTATAGTTTTCCTAGAGATAACGACTATATTAATGAAATAAACAAATTATTTCCTAAAAATGTAAAAATATTGATAAACAATTTTTATAATAGTGAACATTCAAAGTTTATTAATCAAGATATAAAAAATCAAGTTAATGAATATTTTAAGGAATACGACTTTTAATTAATATTTTACAATAATTGAAATTAAAGGAGGTGAAATTTAAATTTTTAATTATTGTTAAATAGATAGATAATAAGGAGGAAAAAAATGAAAAAATCAGTTTTAACAATTTTAACACTTTTATTTGGAATAACTTATTTTGGAGTTTCAAATATTAGTGCCGCAGAACTAACTGAAAATAACAATTTGATTTCTGGAACAAAAATTTATGAAAAGAGCACTTTAACCAGCGAAGAAGAAAGTCATTGTGCATCTTCAATTTTTGACAACATTGGAAGCATCACTAAAAATAAATACGTCAAAATAAATGGAGTTAATAATCCATTATACTGTACTTTTACTAATCAAAATCAAGCACTTGAAAACATCAAATTAGAAACTTCTAATTTATTAACAGTTTTATCAAATGAATATGATTTAGATTCTTTGAATAGTTCCAATTGGAAAGAATACCAAAGTAAAATGAATGAATTTTTTACAATTCCAACTGATGATTATAATGAATCAAATGAAGAATTTATTAAACTTAGAGCTTTTTTTGATATTTACGAGAATGAGGAAGCAAACCAAAAAATATTGAATTATGTAAATAAACAAAAACTTAATGCTAAAAATTCTAATATAGAAACATCAAAAAGTATTGATACAATTGAATTAGGGTTATTGTTTCCGAGCTATGCTCCAATTGCAAAACAAGCAGAATCAAAATTAGTCCGCACACAAACAAAAGCGACTATTAATATTCAACCAGCGGTTGATTATGCTATTGCACACGCAACCAATAGAAATACACCTACATACTATTCTTTTAGTAATGGTGATTGCACTAATTTTGTTTCGCAAATTCTAGAAGCATCTGGAGTCAGTCAAATCGTTTATAGTAGTGAACATTCAGGTTGGTGGCATAAAAGACAAGCCGGTTTTTTAGGTATCGGATGGAAGCATACCCACTCTAGATCTTGGACAATGGCCGATGTATTTGCTAGATATATGGGGGTAACATATACAACTCAGAATCATCCAAATTTCAGTGCAAATATTTTAAAAGGAGATTTTATTGCTGCAGACTGGTCTTCTGATGGAAATTGGGATCACTCAGGCTTTGTAACAGAAAAAGATAATTATACTTCAAGTTGGAATGGAAGCCCCGCATATTATGATTATAAAGTAGCCCAACACACCTCTGATTACCATGCTTGGACAAGTTCTTCAACGAACAATTGGGAAAACACAAGTGATGGTAGAACTTATGCAAGGGTTAGAAGATAAAATATATAATTTAAATAGAAACGGAATGCTACAATATAGAGAGATTGATTAATTTTATTCAATCTTTTTTTATATAGACATCATTTTTAGAACTTTAGATTATATGGAGTATTTTAATGAAAGATACTTATTAACTTTTTAATTTAATTGATAGAAACATGAAATCCATTAGAAAAAATAATATAGGTAAATCTCAAGAAAAAGGGGCAGAATAATCAGATATGAGTAAAAGTTTTATTTCGTATATTTAAAGTCCAAATGCAGATAAAGGAATTTCTCTTGATACTTTGGTTTATTTAGTGTAAAAATATAACTTCGATATAAGAATTTTTTTGATGGATATGAAGTTTCTAAAAAAGATAAATAAAGTCTTTTATGTATAAAAGGGATAACCCTTTTAATTTGCTTTAAAATAATTAAATTGTGTTGTCTTGCTCCATTCATAAGCACTCCACATATTTGTATGATTAGTAGCAGGATCTACCATAACAATATTGTTTGCATCTATGCCTATTATAGCAACCCAATGTTGATTACCCTCTGTTGCTCCTTTAACTTCAACAGTAAGATAATAACCATCATTAAAGTATTTAGTAATAAGTTCTAGTTTTTCTTCTCTTGATTTATTCCTTAAATTGATATTTCCAATATACTTGAAATCAGGAACAATTTTGTTAATTGGTGCATAACTTAAATTGCCTTTATTATCAAAACCACCATTTTTATTAAGTGCTTCAACAAATGTTCCAGGATTAAATGGTGTTAGAGTAGCAGGAGCAGTTCCTGATTTTTGAATTAGTATCGCAACAGATGTTACCAAACACCCAATATCCCCAATAGTGCTAGTAGTGTTACCAATTCTAATATTCGACCAAGTAGCACCTTTTTGTCGCCAACTAACATATTCGCCATAGTCAATACCATAGATTATTCCATTCCATAACATAGAGTAGTCATCTTTCAATAGTTCATTATATTGTTCTAATTGTAAAGCATTAAAATTATATTGTGTTTTCATTTCTTCAGCAGTCTTTGAAGTTATTTTTATATGCAATACTTTCTTTTCAACTTCTTTTGGCATTTCATCAGCATTAATACCCTGTTCTGTAATATTTTCTGTTTTAGTTTTGTGAGTTAAACTATTCATATCCCAAAATATATCTTTTAATACTTTTAATTTGGTATTATCCATAGTTATTATTTCTTGCTCATTATTTCCATTAGTTTGTTTTATTGCATAAATAAGCAACATATTTTTCCAAGTTGCCATATTTCCATCTAAAACATACTCATCATGTGGGTTTGAGTTTTGTATAGTTTCCAACTTATTAGAAAACTCTTTATTACACTCTACAATAGCATCTTGCATACTCATTGCATTAGGGCTTGTCTTTTCCCCAGAGAAGAATATACCAAATATTGATCCACATAATAAGCCAATTAAACATATTACTATAATAACTATAAGTGCAACCCAACCACCAGCAAGTAGTAAAGAGATTAGTGCTTTTGTTCCAGCAATAATTCCTTTTATCATTGATACAGTTGCTTTAAATGCTGTTTTAATTCCTTTATAAGTTGTTTTTGCAGTTTTAACAGCTAACATTTTTGCTCTTTCAGTTGTTTTAACAGTTTGTTTAATAACTTTTGGAGTATCTTTAACAATCTTTTTACTTGTTTTAATCTTCTTCTTAACTTCTTTAATATTCTTTTTTTCAGTTAGTTTAGATTTTATAGTTTTAATCTTATTTTTTGTCTTAATAAAATTATCTTTTGTATCTCTTACTGCTTCATTACCTCTTGTTTTAATTTTACTAGAATTATATACTGCAAATTTTCCACCAGCACTTAATCTATTAACTGCATACTCATTTGCATTATTTTCATTAGTATTACCATAACTATTCTCTCCTCGCTCTTTAATACTAACTATGTTAGACTTTGCTTTATCTGTTGCTATTTTACCTTTATCAAGAGTTTTTATTGTTCCTTTTACTTTTTCTCTTTGTTTTATTTCTGACATACTAATCACCCGGCTTAGTAGTCATTAGTTTATATAATTTTGTATTCTTTGGGAATTTATTAACAAAAGGAACAAGACTACTACCATATCTAATAAGTCCACATCCAGCATCAGAGTTAGTTATATAAGACATTTGTAGTTTAGAAATATTAAGCAAATCTCCTAACTCCTTTCTATCAGATGATGCTTGATTTAACATTACTATAAACTCACTATTAGATAACATTGTAGTAGCATCTACTGATGCTAGTAAATATTGAACATTTTGTGTTATTGCTGTTGGATAAGCATTTCTTTTTCTAAATTGCCTCCAAGCACTATTAAAGAATGTTGCTGAATATTCATTTTCAAATAATACATGAATCTCATCTATAAATATATGAGTTCTTTTACCTTTCTTAAAGTTATCTGATACCCTATTTATCATTGCATCTGTTATAACTAAAAGCCCCATAGTTTTTAATTGTTTACCAAGTTTATAAATATCATAACTTACTATTCTACTACTAATATTTACATTAGTTTCATGAGCAAATACATCTAAACTACCATTAGTAAACATTTCAAGAGTTAAAGCAAGTGAACCTGCTTCCTTTTCTGGTTGTTCTAATAGTTTTTCTCTTAAAGTCATAAGAGTCGGAACAGCACCGGTTTTATGATATTCATCATATGTTAATTGAGTACATCTATCTATTATAGATTTTTCTTTTGGACCTAATCCGGTTTTGTCTAACTGTTCAAATAGTGAAAGAACAAACTCTGATTTATCAATAACAGGATTAAGTCCATCTCCATACCCTTCTACCATATCCATAGGGTTTATATGGTCTTTGCTACTCGCTGATACTTCTATTACTTCCCCACCTAGTGCTTTAACAAGTGCTGAATACTCTCCCTCTGGATCACAAATCATAATATCATCATCAGTTGATAAAGCTAAAAACACTATTAGTTCTTTGGCACTAAAACTTTTACCACTTCCAGGCACTCCAAGTAAAAAGGAAGATTGATTTTGTAGATTTTCTTTATTTACCATTATTAAATTATGACTAATAGCATTTTCGCCATAATATATTCCTCCTTTATCCATAATCTCTTGTACTCTAAAAGGCATTAAAGCAGATAAACTTTCGGTTGTAAGAGTTCTTAATATTTTTACATTTCTAACTCCAATAGGAAGTGCTGTATTTAATCCATCCATTTGTTGATATGTTAAAGGTGCTATTTGACATAGATGTTTTCTTCCGATAATAAGTATAGTTTCTGTATCTGCATCTAATTTTTCTTTCGTATCAGCAGTAATAACAAGAGTTAAATTAGCAAACATCATTCTTTGATCTCTCGTTGTTAAGTCATCCAAAAATTCTTTACTTTCTTTTCGTTGTTGTTCTAAATCATATGGTATTACTGCACTAAAGTTATTATTAGCATTTTGTTTTCTTTGCCAATTAGTTATATTAGTTTCAACCCCAAGTAATCTATTTTCAACTTCTTTAACTGCCTCATCCGTAGGAATTGGTATAATATCAATACTCATCATTATATTAGAGTTCATATCTGTAAGTTCTGCTATCATAGAGTCTTTTATATAACTTGCATACTCTTTTAAGAATAAAACTCTACCATATTTTTTTCCCATTTCAAAATAATCTTTTTTAAATGAAAATCCATCTGGACATATATAATCTTTAAAGTTATGTCCTTTTTTTATAAAATCTTTTATGTCTAAATTATAATTTACTTCTTCTCCAATTCTATAAAAATCATGTATTATTCTTAATTTTTCTCTAGCATCAAGTTCTATACATTTACTTCCTAGTTTTGCTAAATGCGATACAATATCTGTTGATACTCTCCTAAAATAATTTCTAGCATCTTCTATACTTCTTTTAAACACGGATATAGTTAAATATATCTCTCTTACCATTCCATTACTATTTACTGCTTTATCAAGTAGCATTTGATTATATTCTTGCCTATAAATATCTAAGCCATCTTCTTTAAATGGTAATAATATTTCTTTTTCAAAATCTTTTTTATTTATTCTTCTTAAAGCAATAGTTATTTTAGTTGTTGCTCCACTATCAAAGGAATTAAGCAACTCCCCATATTCTAAAAACATTGCCTCTTTATCTTCTTTTGATGCCACTGCATAATTTATATCACTAAACTTAAATGTTTGTGAGTATTTGTTCTTACCAACTAAAAATATTCCATCAGTCCATATTCTTTGAATTGGTATTACTTGTTGAATGGACTTTGGAATATTAAAGTTATCTTTTTCCTGTTTCTTTAAATTGTTGATTGATTTTATCATTTCTATTAAACTCCTCCCTTGCTTTATTTTCTATAATATTTTTAGTCATCTCATAATACATATCTTCAGATACAAACTTTAATTTTTTAGGTATAAGTATTTCTGATTTTATCCAAGTGATAATAAAATCTTCTAAATTCATACCATTGTATTTAAAAAAGCCAATGCCTGCAAATGGTATGACTCCTATAATACATATCCAAGAAGTAATCTCTTTATTAAAAATAGGACTAAATATAAAATAAAGTCCTACTGCTACCAAACAACCACATATAGCACATATAAATTGTCTTATTGATAATCCAAAAAATAAATGTTCTGTGTAATTTCTTATTTCTCTATTTATCTTTACTTCCAATTCTATCTTCCCCTTTCATCTTTATTTTTTTTAGAATTATGATTTAATTCTTTATTAGTAATAATTTCAAAACTATCAACACCATAAATTAAAGATAACGAACTTCCATTATCCCATTTCATTCCAATTTGTCCCTCATCATCTACATATTCAACAGTTCCACAAGTACCTCTAGGAACTGAATAATTATCATCCATATAATTTAATTTAATTCTTGTCCCTACAGGATATTTATTTTTAATCATTTCAATCTTTCCTCTGTTTTCCATATTTACCTGCTCCTTTCTATGTTTTTAATTAGTCTTGTATGATTATCATAAAAGGAAGATACATAGTTTGCTATATCTTCCTTAACCCTTTTGTATTCTATATGAACATTACTTTTTTCTTCTTCTGTTTTAGCATGAAGTGATTTAGTAAATATCTCATCTTCTTTATTTCTTAATTTTATGAAATCTTTATCTTTCCATAATAAATTAGCAATATAGTTTAATCTTCTTAATATATTATTACTACCATTTAATACTTCTACAGTACCTTCCAATAGCAAGTTTGTTATAAAGAACTTTTCAAAATCTTGTTGTCCTTTTTCTTGATATAATCTAGTAAGTCCTTTATTTTCTTCTCTATCGTAATTTTTAGGATAAACATTATTACTACATTGTCTTGTATAAACTTTATTATCTTTGTAAACCATACTTTTAAACAATTCTCTACTCATATACTACCTCTCATAGTCCTTATAATTTTTAACATTATAAGTGTCGGTTATATAATCTTTTATATTTTTTCTTATATTGTCATTTGATAATGATACTTGTTCTAAATAATCTCCATTCCTATAATCTTTATTATTCTTATAAATCATAACAATACTTTCTTTAGGATTATCATAGTTATAATCATCTACTGTGCAAATATAGTTGCCAACTACATATATGTCTTTTGTTTTACCTATAAATTCTTCATATTCTTTCTTTATTGTTTTCATATTACTTTTTAGCCACTTCTCTAACATTTCATAAGTAGAATACTTTGTATCTTGATATTCATTACTTTTAATAAACTTTCTTGATAAGTAATCACTAAAATCATAATTAACATCACATTCTGGATATATGGAGTCCTTATAAAACTTATTAAGAAGATCATAACCTAAAATGAAGTTTAAATATTGTATTTCATTTTCTTCATTAAAGGTATCTTTATCAATAATTACTTTATTATCTTTTATCTCATATTGCATGATTTATCACTCCTCTTCTTATTAGAAAAAGTATCAGCAAGATTTTCCCCTGCTAATACTTTCTTAAAATCTTCCATAGCTTTGCCTATGTTTTTATTATAATAATAACCGTATCCCCAATTTATTTTATTGTTATCAATTTTATAATTAAATGCAATTATATATTCAACATTTTCATTATAATGTTTTTCTACAAGAGCAATAGGAATATCATTTCTATATCCTACATCTATTAGAAATATGCCATTATCTAATTTTCTATTCATTTAATTTATCTCTCCTTATCTTTATTTTTATTTCTTTCTATATTTCTGTCATCATTAAATCTTGTTTCTAAATCTCCCCATCCAATTACTTTATATTCGTAATTATTAAGAGTAATAACATCTTCTAAATTGTATTTTTTTATTTCTTCTTTTAATTTAATAATATCTATTTCATTAAAAAGATTTTCGTAATAATCTTTCCACTCATCTTTTGTAATATGACACATTGTCGCAGATGATTCACATACATTATCGTAGATTTTTTGTAATAGTTTAGAACATTTAGATATCTTTGGTAATTCTAAATATTTGTCAAAATCTTTATAAATTAAATCTTCTACATTTTCTATATCTTCATCATAACTAGCAATAATATATGCTTTAGCTTTTCCATTTTCATATAGAATTGCCCTAAACCTTAAATCTCCATAATCAGTTTCCCAATTTTCTAATACTTTTACATATTTATTTTTATAATATTTCATTATATTAGGTGTATTTAATCCTGTTTTCTTATCTAAATACTCTTTTGTAATATTTTTTTCCTTACAATATTGCAAATATTCTTGAACTCCATTTTTATATTCAATGTCTGTTGGATATAATTCATTTATTGAGTTCCAAATAGAATAATGAACATTATCAGTCATATATCCTATTTTTAAACCTTCCTCTAAATAGTTATATATATAATAGTCAAAGTTATAATCCCACTCTGGTACTTGTATATAACCACCACTTTCATTTTTAGAATATGGAGTAAACTCTATTGCATCATCATAATTATCACTTGCCAAAACATAGGTATCATAATTTTTAGGATTAAACAATATATAATCAATATGTTTATTTTGATGTTCTATGTTATCTTTTAAAAATAATTCAATATCATTCTTTACTTTTAATATTCTATAATTCATAGTGCCTCCCTATAATCCCATCATTTCTCTTACGACTCTATCACTCATTTTAATAGTTCCAACTAAAACTAGCATATTAAAAATGAGTTCTCCAATATACTTCCACACTTGAGTAACTGCAGCTGCACTTGTATCAACAACAGGAGGACTAGATGCAAATAATGAGAAAATAATACAAGACAAAACTATTATTGCTCCCTCTAAACATACTGCTGTAAACGATTTTAAAAAACTTGCACATATTCTTTGTGTAGGTTCTCCTGCTACTGTTGATAAAGGTATTGGTGCAATAGCAGTATATAAATATAATTTGAAAAATCTACCATATACAGTAAGTATCATTATGAATGATAATACTGTTACAAATAATCCTCCTATCAATGTTACTGCCCATAATGGAATAGATTCAAAAAAACCACAACTTTCTACTGCTTTAACTATTTCTTGGGGAAGAATTGTTTTAGTAACAGTCCCAAAACCAGCAGACTTCATTATTGTTGATATAACTCCCTGCACTATTTTAAAAATAGATAACATTAAATCAAGTCCATAAGTTACTATTCCCTTTGCAATAGCAAATCTTACAAATAATTTAATTGCGTGTTCTGGCTTTTTAACATCTGCAAGAGAACTACAAGTCTTTACTACTCCAATAACAAAAAATAAAACTAATAATGCTAGTCCTATCGCTTGTACTGCTCCATTTATTTTAAGTATTACTTGCCATATCGTGCCACCTTTAAATGCTTCAGGGGATTGTGTAATTATTTGCCATATTTCACTTAATTTACTATTCCAAGTATCTATAGCATTTTCTAAATTATTTACTACCCAATTACCACTGGCTAATATTAACATTTTTCCACCTCCTAATAATAAGTAAAAGGGTAGAAATTATATTCTACCCATACTTTTAACCAGCAATTCTTGTTAGTATAGCTTTAGCACACATAACAATAATTCCTCCTACACAAAACAATGCTCCATTAACTCTTTGTGATGGATCGTGATTTGTAAAAGATAGTCCAATTTGGACAACTCCATATCCTGCTATAATTCCACCTACTACTTTTGTTAGTTGGAATATAAAGTCTGATAGGTTATTTACAACTGTTATAGGATCATCAGCTGCAAAAACATTTGGAGTAAGCATACTTAAACTACTTATTCCAACAAGAGCTAATACATAAATCTTATATCCTTTTTTAATTTTCTTTTCTATACTTTTATTTTTGTTCTTCATTTTTATCATTTCCTTTCTTTCTATTTAAATAACTTTCCATATCTTCACTAGATATTACCTCATAATTATTTGCTACTACTTCTATATCTTTAAAATCATAATTTATTGCATCATAATCAACAGTTATAGTTGCAATAGCATTATTTACTTTTCCGTGTTCATATGATGGAGCATGACCATCAGCAGTAAGACTTATGTTAGGATGTTTCAAAATATCATACTTTAAATCTTTTATCGGTCTTTCTCCTCTTATAAATAAAATTGCATACTTGTTATCTAACATTCTAACTTCATCTGGTGTCATTAAATCTCTACCAGTTTGTTGATAATTTGTTGAATAATTACCATTTCTTCCATGTGATTTACCATAAGTGTTTAAATCTAAATTTTCTTTGCCCATGAGTTCACTCACATACTTATGAGTGCTTTGTTCATTACCACCTAGATATAAAAACTCATCACAATTACCTAAAATACTTTCCCATTGTTTCTCAAAAAGTGCCTTAATTTGAGCTATATTTTGAACTATAATAGACACAGAAACCTGTCTTGACCTCATGACGGAAAGAATTTTTTCAAAGTCATCAGGAAGACTTACATTTGGAAATTCGTCCATTACAAAATGAACTGGAATAGGTAAACTTCCACCATATTTATGATCTGCTAAATAAAATAATTGTTGAAATAATTGAGTGTATAAAATACTTACTATAAAATTAAATGATGTATCGTTATCTGGTATTAAAGCAAATAATGCTGTTTTCTTCTCTCCTAAACTTGGCAAATCTAATTCGTCAGTCATAGTAAGCATTGCTAGACTTCTTAAATTAAACTTTTCTAATCTTGATGCTAATGTTATTTGAATTGATTTTAGTGTTTTAGCACTTCCAGAGTGATAATCTTTGTAGTATTTCAAAGCAATATGTTCTGGATTCTTTTCTTCTAATCTTTCAAATAATAAATCAAGTGGAGATGAATACATATCATCATCTTCTTTAACATCTCCTGCTCTTAACATCTCCATTACCATAGTAAAGTTTTGTTCTTCTTCTGGTGCTTCATACCATAAATAAAATATTAGGGATAGTAAAAGCATTGATGCAGCTGTATCCCAAAATGGATCATTACTTTGACTTCCTTTTGGTGTTGTTGATTTAAAAAGATTGGTCACAAGTCTTTGTACATCATTATCACTTTTTAAATATACAAACGGATTATAACAATGACTTTTATCCATATTGATTAAATCCAAGACTTTTACTTCATAACCTTTTTGTTCCAGTAAATAACCAGTATCTCTTAATATTTCTCCTTTTGGATCTAATGTTACAAAAGAGCAATTACACTGCATTATATTAGGTTTTGCATAAAATCTAGTTTTACCAGCTCCACTTCCACCACATACTAATACATTTAGGTTTCTTCTATGTTTCTTACCATTAAGTCCTATTTCAACATTTCTAGTTAGTATCTTGTTGTTATTGCTATTTTTTTCTTGATACTTCTTGCAGATATTTTTTGCACTTCCCCATTTAGCACTTCCATATTCTTCATTTCTTCTATAATTTTTTCTTGTGGAAAAGTATAGAACTATTCCACCAATATATATAACTAATAAAAAAAGAACAGTATTCAAACTATTCTCACATATCTTAATATTAAATGGATTATTAAATATTTGATTATTGTTTTTTATTATACTTGATATTCCATCATTAGAATAAGGTGCTATTAAAAGTGCTATCCATATAATAGGAATTATACCTATAATTGATAAGATTATTATTTGTCTTTTTTTATCTTCTTCCATTATCTCTCGTGATTATCCTTGAAAGGACTTTTTTTTTACTAACTTTTTCACTATCATCTAATAATCTTAACAAAAGCTCATTTACTTCACTTCTTGACTCATTCATACTTTTTAATTTATATCTATAATTATTTAAAGCATTTATAATTATTCCTATTTCATACTTATCTATTTCTATTTTCCCATATTCAGTTATCTTAATGATTATTTCATCAACAGTTTCTGTTGTTCTTTCTTGCTTTGATAAATAGTTTCTTAATAAATTGAGTGATTTTATAATTAAATTACTTTCTTCAATAGTAAATTCACACTTTATTGTATCTTTCATAATTACCTTTCTTGTTCTTTATTCTTCTGTTTTATATTTTCTTGCACATAATCACTAATTTGTTTATTAAGTTCCTTAACTGATTCTTTTATTGATGTTAGTTCATTTACAACATCTTTCTTTTCCATATCTTTAAACCTTTCAGTAATTTTTTCTATATTATCAAATTCAATATCAAAGCCATATTTTTTACATAACATATATGCTACACATTCTGCTTTTTCATTATCAACTTCTTTTGTATTATCATATATATTTATTTTAGCAAGTTCTGTTATTGCTGTTTTAAATGCTATATTACTATCTTCATTCCTACATAAATACAATACTTTATTTTCTGTATCCCATTTAGAAGATAAATCATTCTCCAAACTATCAACACTTTTAACATCCATAGGACATTCGTGTAATAGTGCTTGTAATATCATTTTTTTATCATAAGTTTTAGTATATGGTTTCATATTAGTTTCAGATATATCTACAAGTTCTTTCGCAGTATATCCTTTTATTGTTCTACCATCTTTGGTAGTGTATGGTTCTCTAGGATCAAGTATAACAATCTTTTTAGGATACTTACTTTTAAAACTGATATTATCTTCAATCCACTTTTTCATTTCTTTTAACTGTATTGCATTAGGTAATTGTTTAGCGATTAAAATAGCATTTCTAGGTGTATATAAATCAAATTTACCTTGCACTGTTAAATACTCTTTAAAAAAATCAGGATTAGTAGTTATTTCTTCTAATCCCTCATCAATAGTTTTATATGCATTATCTAACTGTTCTCTTTTTTTCTTAATATATGCCTCTTTATCATAAGATGCTTTAGTTTCTTCTTTCATTTTTATCTTTCCTTTCCATTTTTAAACTTTTGTTTTTTCACATTACCATCAGGAGTATATGTTGTTTTTGTTTTTTTATTAACATCAATTTCTACTGCCTCCTGACCTTTTTTTAAAGTTTCCCTATAATCCTTTGGAACATTTCTATACTTTACTTCATCTTTTAATCTTTGAAGCAATTTACGAACAGAAGGTTTATTTTCTTTAATAACACCTTCCTGTACCTTTAAGTTCTCTAAGTTGGGCTCTGACAGAGGTTTTTGTGTCTTTGCCACTTCGGGGTTTGATACTTCACTTTTCTCCTTTTGAATTGGTTTTGCTAATATGTCATTAGCAAGTTTTTCCTCATCAGAAATAACAGGAATACCTTTTTCTTTAGCTTCTTTCATCATTTCTTCCATCTTGTCCTTTTCTATCTCATTTCTAATTGTAATGTTATCCGTTTGAGCAAGTTTAAATCTTTCAACAACACGATTTACTTTTGATGCATCTTCACTTCTTACCATAATATCCACTATGCCATCATTATCTGGAAGATTTTTATCAATTAAAGCAGTATAAAGTATGCCATACTTTTTTGCCTCTTTTTCAAACTTTTTAAGTTCACTTGCTTTAACTGAAAATATTTGAAGTGGACTGCCAGATTTTAACATCTTATTAAGTGATGTTTTACCTTTTGTCATTTGTTTATCTTTGGACATTGTATAAAGCATAACTGCTATTCTTTCTGCACCAGTTCCACTTACTCTTAATAACATTTCAATTCCCTCAATAGAAAACTTGACCATTTGCTCTGCGGCTTCACTTGAATTCATTTATCTCTCTCCTTTCTCTTTTCTTCAAGTTCCTTGATACTTTCTTCTATATCTTTACTTCTTTTTTCTATCCCATCACATAAAACCACCTCCTTTCGTTTTGCCTTTAATTCTTTAGTGATTTCATTTATTTGACTACGAATTAACAATTTTTCTTCTTCTGTTTTAACTCTTTTATGCTTTATCCATAGATTATGCTTTTTACTAATAAGCTCTTGAATCTCTCTATTTATCTGTTCTTTATAAAACAAAAACTGCTCGTTGGTTTCTATTTTTTCCCTTACAAGCAGTCTTGTTTGATTTGATATTTCTTCCATTTTATTTAAGTCTAATCTAATATTTACTGGAAGCACTTTTCTAGGATATTTAGTTGGATAAACTTTTAAAATATAACAATAATGTTTGAATAGTCCATATAATCCATGTGCTTTATTTTTTATATATTCTTTTTTATAATTGTAGTCATTATTATATGATTCAATAAAAGGTATTCTTGGTAGGTGTGTATTTTCAATTCTACTATTTATATTATCTATGGAATAATCACTACCAAATGCCCTTTCAATTCTAATATTTCTTTTATATGGACTTCTTCTTATACTTAACTTTCCATATCTTTCTTTTATCTCATATCCCATTTTTTCTATAATGTTGATAAAATCTTTATAAGACACTGCCATACCTATTGCTCTATCTAAATCTTGTTTAGCAAATGTATGGTAATTTGTCTTTTTAACATAACTTTGATAATAATTATCATAATTAACTTTCTTAACTTTCTTATCTTTAACTACACTTAATCCATATTCCTCACATAAAGTATCAGATACTTCTCTAATAAGTGCATAAGTTTCTCTACTATCGTGATATTTTTTTCCATCTTTAAATGATACTGAATTGATAACAAAATGATTATGAATATGTTTACAATTTGTATGGGTACTAACTATTACCTCAAATCTATCTCCCCATATTTCTTCTGCTAATTTAACACCTATTAAATGTGCTTGTGTTGGAGTAATTTCTCCCTCTTTAAATGATTGAAAAGCATGATAACCAAGTATTCCACTTTTCTTACCATATAACTCTTTAGTAAGCATCATATCTTTGTATGGTCTATGAGTAGAACAATTTAAAGATGATACAAAACATTCTTCCTCAGTTTCATAATTTAATTTCTCATAACCATCTAGTTTATGTAATTCTTGATAATCTCCATCTTTCATTGTTTTTTCTGGATTTATAACATAGTCAATAACATGGTCTAATCTTTTTTCAACTTTCCATATTCCTGTAGTTGCCATTCTTCCTCTATCCTAGAACATTCACTAGACACTCTTAAACAAGCATATAAAAAAAGTAATATCATTTATTACCTGCTATGTTCTTATTTAAAAATTGTAATTTTAAGTCATCAATTAGAATATCAAGTCTAATTACTTCTTCTCTATATTCTCTTTCATCTATAAAACCTAGTGAATGTGCTTTTCTTGTAAGTTGATTTATATTATTAGATATTGACCTTAAATCTCTAACAACTTCGTAAAACTTATTACTTGGAGCTTCTTTTATATTATTACCCATTATAAGATTTCTAACTATATCACTTTCGTTCATTCCACTTTTATTACATAATTCTTTTATTCTATTTTCTTCTTCATCATTGAACCAAAAATTCTTTTTATGTGTTCTTTTTCTCATTTTTCCCTCGCTTTCTTCAAAATAAAAAGACCAATATAAATTGATCTTATCTATAAAACATATTATTAAATTAACATTTCCCACCGTTATCTTCAAAATATGATTCAATATATTTTACTAAAATTTTAGCTTTATTAAACTGTTTATCTTTAACAACATTTATAATATAATCACTACCACTTGCATCAACAATATTATCATCTTTATCATATTCTATTAGATAACTGTACTTTTCACTATTTAGTTGACAATTAAGAAGAACAGTTTGATTTTCTTTTATAGTCATAGAGTCTTTTTTAGCACCAAACATAATATTTATGAAAATAGTAATAGCAAAGCCAACAATAAAAATTATTCCCAAGACTTTTAGTATCTTAATTATTATCTCGGCAAGTTTTTCGGTATTATTTACTTTTTCTACTAATACTTGTTTAATGTCATTATTTAATAATTCATCAATACTAACATTTAATGCTTTAGATAATAATTTTAACTGTTCAGGATTTGGTGAAGTTTCGCCAAGCTCCCAATTTGATATTGTTTGTCTTGTAACATCAACTTTTTCTGCTAATTGTTCTTGTGAAAGTTTACAATCTTTTCTTAATTTTAAAATGTTATCTCCCAATTTCATTCTATCTCTCCTTTCACTTACAATTATATATGAGTTGATATTTGCAATCTACCAAATATCTTTGGAACTTTGTCAAAGACTTTTAACAATTATAATACAAATAACTATTATTCTACATCACAAGACCAAAGTCCGTGCTTATTACAATATGCATATAATTTTGATCCTTTTATATATTTGAATTTACATTCTGCACTTTGTTCTGGTGATAATTTAACTTTGCAAATATCTTTGTAATTAACCAGTGCAATCCATTCAATAAAATGTTCTTTTTCCATAACATGATTTACTTTTACAAGTATTTCATTTCCTCTATGTTCAAAAGTTGGAATGTGTTTTTCAAACGATGCATCAACACTATTTGAAATTAACTTTACCATAGGTTCACCACAACAAGTTATTCCACACTCATTACAGTTACAGTCATTAATTACCTCAACTAATGCTCCACACTTTAAACATTTTTTAATTATCAATTCATTTTTCATTTGTTTCCTCCTTCTATAACAAATTTATATTTATTTAACAAAAAATTGTAATTTATTTGTTTGTTTCTTTCAATTTTATAAAAATTGTAACTGCTAGATATCCAATAATACTTCCAATAAAATTCATGATTATATCGTCAATATCAAAACTTCTACCAACTATCGGTTGTAATATTTCAATTGACAAAGTAATTAAAATAGCAATAACAAATATATTCTTTTTATTTATGTTTTTGAAAACTAATGGCAACATAATTCCCATTGGAATAAACATCAACATATTACCTATTAGCATATCTCGTATCCAAGGACCTATCGAAAGCTCACTTTTAATTAAATATTTGTATAATGATGGAACAAAATTGAAACTTCCAGAAAACCAACCTAAACTATCTCCTGTAGAGTATCCATTTTTTACATAAAACCAAAAATGCGACCAAAGATTGCTTGGAACGAGTACAAGATTTATTAATCCAGTTAAATAACATACAAAAATAAATTTAACTATTTCATAAAAATAATTAACTGATAATTTGTTTTTCTTAATTTTAATAATTCTATAAATAACATATATTATTCCCACTATTATAGTAATAGGAACAACATTCAAAAATGTTTCTAACATATAATTGTTACCTCCTTTCGAAATACAAATTACTATTTTTCTAACTAATTACTAAATTGTAATTTGTTATTAAATAGTAAATTCAACTGCTATATTAAAAGATTTGTATTTTCTCTCTTCATATTCATAATCAATTCCTTTTATAATTCTGTAAGTCCCTTTTGCAAGTTTACCATATCCATTTTCCCAATTAATTTCAATTTCTTTATTTTCTCTTGCCGAAAGTTGAAAAGCAGGCATAGTAAAATTCAATTCCACATTTATTTTATGCCATTCTCCATCTTTTTTAATCTCTATTTCATAAGGATTTCCATATTGGAAATTTTTATCACTATTATTAGTTAAAACTAGAGTTGCACTTTTATTTGTTAATGTTCCTTCTTTAATAGTCATTATAACATCATTTTGTGAAATTTTAATATCAGACTTATTTCCTATATCAAATTCATTTTTTTGCTTTCCACAACCAGTCATTCCCAATACCATAACCCCACATAATAAAATAGTTAAAATTGTTTTTTTCATAATCAATCCTCCATTTCAACAAATTACTATTTTTCTAACTAATTACTAAATTGTAATTTATTTGATTAAATGTGCTGTAATAATTGTATAACTATAAGAGTTAATAGTTATTTTAATATTATCAATTTCACAATACCAATTTTTACCCTGCTTATAAATATTACAATTCTTATCTAATATTTTATTTTTACAAAATTTAACTACATCATTAGTATTCAATTTCAGATTCTTCTTAATTCTATCAGCACCCATTTCAGTAGTATAAATTTTGTCTATACTAGATGATAATATGTCTTTATTCAAAAATATCATCTCACTTTCGAATTTTAATTTGCTTATTTGTCTATTATTGTATTCAATGAGTTTTTATCAATATTTGTTAGTTCATAACTCTTTCCGTTTATTTCAATAGAAAAATAATGTTCTGGATTATATAAAATTTTTGCAATACTATCGTTATTAATATCCAATAATTCCAATTCATATTTAGGTGATGGTAATGTTATAGCACCTGTCCATACTTTAGAATTATTTATCACTGATAAAAATACATTTATTTTCTGTTCTTCTGTAATTGATTGTTTTCCTTTAATCTTTATTGTTTTCGTTTTTGATACAGTATCCTTTATTATATTTGGCAATTCAAGTGTTCCTTGTTTTTGTAATGTAAATGTACCAAAGTTATTATCACAATACATAACTGCAATTAAATCTTTTTCTTCGCCTAATTTACAAGTTATTTTATTATTTATGCCATCATTCGATACTAATACTATTTCATTATTTTTATTAATTGTAAATTCTCCTTTTATTTCCCTATCGTTATTGAAAAAAGCAAATTTATTTTTTCCAGTTCCGTGAAAATTAATAAAGGAATCTTTAATATACTTGTATTCTCCTTCACTGTCTATTTTAGTTAATGTCCAAGCAGTTTCAGTTGTTTTTAATAATTCTATAGTATCACCACACATACAGCCTTCACAACACTCAACATTATTTTCATATGATTTTTTATCATCGTCATTATTTTCTTTGATGCACCCCGTTAAACCCAAAACCATAACCCCATATAGTAAAATAGCAAATAATGTCTTTTTCATAATCTATCCTCCATTTCAACAAATTACTATTTATCTGTCACTTCTATATATAATTATATCATATTTTTCTTTATTCTTTTTAACAAAGTGTATATATACTAACAAAAAGGGGTTTAGGGTTTCCCTAACTATCAGCAAATGTTAGGAGGACATTTGCAGTGCTGGCTAAGACATAAGTCTTAGTCTGCACCAAGACTTCCTTTTCATCTTTCTTTAACTTGATACTTACTTTTCCAGTTTATATTTTTTAAATTACATAAAAAATCATTATAATCTTTTCCACTTTCTGCTGGAGCATCAATTATTTTATAACTATCTGATAAAGAATATTCTAATGCTTTAGTTGCTAATCTTCCTGCATTATCATTATCAAAATGCACTATAATTGTATCTATATTTTGATTATTTTTTAAATAAGTTGTTATTGTTTTAGGTACTTTACTACCTATTACATCTTTTGAAGTTTGATAAACTCCTGCAAGAGATAATAAGTTTTCTTCATCCCATTTTTCATTTTTCATTTCTTTTATGGTTGCATAAGATAATAAATCAATAGCACTTTCAAATATATGTACTTCATTATTTGGAATAATTGACTTTAATTTAAAAGAAAATGCTTTATCACTGCCATATGCGTCACACATATATCTACTTGCATTTGTTCCTCTAACACCTGCATATCTGGGATTATTTTCTTCATCAAATCCTACAAAAACTACATTATTATGTGGATAAGTTTGATAAATATAACCTTTATTTATACATTCTTCTACTATAGTTTTACTTATTCCTCTATCAGTTAAATAAGTAATTACTCTATCATTATATTTAGATTTATTCGGTAGAACTAACTTTTTTATCATTTCTTTTTCAGTCAGTTGTATCTTTGGTATGTATTTTTTCTCTATTCCTTTTTGGTTAATTAAGTGTTCTACTGCATCAGTAAATGAATATTCTTCTACTTGTATTAAATATTCTAGTGCTGTAATCCCACCAATTCCTCTTGAAAACCAAAACCATTTACCATTACTTATCTTCAAACTATCATGTGTTCTTGTGTGATATGTACCTCTTGATTCATATACTAATTCATCTGGATTTTTATTTTGTAAATAAGATAATACATCTATTTCTTTTGCTTTATCTATCTGTTCTTGAGTAAAGTATGCCATTATCTTTCCTCTTTATCTTTTTGCTTTTTCTCTCTTGTTATAGTTTCTTTTAAAACAGGTAATATCTTTTCTTCAATATTATTATAAAAATTACTATTAAAGGTATTTATATCTACTAAATATTTTAATTGTTCGTTATCTTTAACTTCATTAAGAAAGTCATATAAATATCTTGTGCCACCACTATCTAGCATTTCTTTAACTAATAATGGACTAAAAGTTTCATACTTTCCTAGTCCATATTTTTGTTTTATATGATAACAAAAATCATAATTATTTAGTTCTTCTAATGTATCACTAATAATAATATACTTATTATCATCTTTACAATTTAATAACTGCTTATCAACATATTCCCTACATAGTTCATTTATATCTTCTTGTACTAATTCTTCCACTTCCTTATGAATATCAAAATCATATTCAAGCCAAGATTCATATAAGTATTTTAATGTATTATTTCTTTCAAGAAGTGCTTTAATTTCATATCTATCAAGAATATCATTACCGACATATAAATCTTTAATTTCCTGCTTTAAAGTTATTTCATAAGTTTTATTTATAATACTTAAAGAATCTAATTTTATTATTTCTTGAATAAATTCATTATATTCTTTTTCTAATTTATTATTTAATTCATCTAATAATGTTTTATTTGATTTCACTTTCTTCCTCCAATCTAAAAAAATATTAACTTTTATTGTCAATATCTTTATCAAAATAATTCATTCTATTTAATGTATATAACATTTCATATTGTCCTTTAAAAAACATTTCTTCTAGTTCTATATACTTTTGATTTAAAAGATTTTTTAGTATTTCTATTAAAGTTAGACATTCTTTACTATTTAAGTTATTAGGATTTGTACTTTCAAGTATCTTATTTACATTAGGATATTTTTTTAAAAGTTGTTGATTATTCATTTCTAATTTAGAATATACTTTATTTTTCTTTTGTAAATCTAACTGCATATCAGAAACAAAATATCCAAAAGTTTCATAACTTGTCTTAAAAAAACTATTCATTTTTTTCATTTTTTTCATTCCTATCCTTAATTATCGCAACAAAAGGAACACCTAAAGCCCAAGCTATCTTACCAATAGTATCAATAGGAGGATTAGCTTTTAATTCTCCATTTTCTAACTTTTTAATATATTGTCCTTTTTTTCCAAGATATGATGCTAATTCTTCTTCACTCATTTCTCTTATAGTTCTGTAATATCTAACATTATATGAAATTATCTTTTTTAATTCTGCATTTGCTTTAGCAACTCTTTTGTTTCTTTCTTTAACTCTCTCTACATCCACAATACTTCCACCTTTCATAAAGCATTATAAAACTATAAAGAGCATTTAACAAATGTACAAATTATCTTTCGTAGCTGTTTTTATACATTTGTCTATTTTGCTCTACTTCTTCTACATCATCATCTAATATTTCGTTAGTTTTCTCATTCATATTTAATAATCTATTAACCTCATTTAATCTTTTTTGTTTTTCTTTTAACTCTTCTTCTTGATTAAATGGTTTACCAAACTCTAATTTTGCTTTTTCAAGTTGTGTTTTTATTGTTTCAAGTTCTGTTTGTGAGTCTAACAAATGACTTGATATATTATCTAGTGCATTATCAATTCTTGTAATATTTCCAAGTTCACTATTTCCTAAATTAACAATAGTAGTAGAATTTCTCTTTAAAATTAAGTTATATTCTTTCATAAATGCAAAGAACTTTAACTCCATTTTAAATCCTTTATACTCTCCTATCTCTTTTGTTTCATCACTTATAATACTTTTACATTCATCAATTATCTTCGCACCAGCATCTTGTTTTTCAGAATATGTTATCCCATTGATAGTCATACCAGTAAAACTATCTTCATTACAATAATTATCACTTAGATATTCAATATCAGTTTTATAATTTTCAATATTTTTTTCTAATTCTTTTATTCTATTAGGATACTTCTTTTTAATTTTATCTTCTAAATCATATTGTTCATTTAGATAACTCTGCTTTAATAGTTTTAACTTTGATACTTGAGTATCTAATTCAGTTTTTTCAATTATCAATGGATTACCAGCTGCAAGTGCTTTTATTTCTGCATAAGAAAGTGCTACTTCATCTATATCTTCAGCACTTCTAACAGGTGTTTTTGATGTCATTATTTGAGATATGAACTTCTGTTTATTCTCTACTAACTGATAAAGGTAAGCATCAAATGTCTTTTCTGTTACATATCTATAAATATATACTTCTTTATTTTGGTTACCTTGTCTTATAATTCTTCCACTTCTTTGTATTAAATCACTAGGTCGCCACGGACAATCTAAATCATGAAGTGCTATTAGTCTATCTTGGCAGTTTGTTCCAGCACCCATTTTAACGGTGCTACCCATTAAAACTCTTACTTGTCCTGCTCTTACTTTTGCAAATAGTGCTTGTTTTTGTAATTCTGTATTAGCATTATGAATAAACTCCACTTCATTTTCTGGTATACCTTTTTCTACTAATTTATTTTTTAAATCAGTGTAAGCATCAAATGAGCCATCACCTTTTGGAGTAGATAAATCACAAAATACTAATTGAGCTGACTTTTTATCTTTTGTTTCTTCCCATATTCTATAAATATTTTGTGAGCAAGTATCTATTTTGCTATTCTCATAGTCTGGCAATAATTCATTTATTAGTCTTTGATCTAGTGCTATTTTTCTACCCTCATTAGTGATTTTAAGCATATTATCTACTTTTGAATCTACTTCTCTATTTCTTACTTTTTCAGCTCGTTCTCCTAATGAATTTACCAAATCTAGTTGTGTTTGACTTGGTTTTATTACAATATTTTCATAATTTGCTTTAGGTAGTGGCAAATTTAAAGTATCAGATGTTTTTATATCAGCAACTTCCTTAAACATATTCATTAACTCTGGTAAGTTATAAAATTTAGCAAATCTAGTTTTAGTTCTATAACCAGTTCCCTCTGGTGCAAGTTCTATTGCTGTTACAGTTTCTCCAAAAGTTGAAGCCCAAGCATCAAAATGTTGTAACTTACTTTCTATAAGTTTATCGTATTGCAAATATCTTTGCATAGTGTAGAGTTCAACCATAGAGTTAGAAATTGGTGTTCCAGTTGCAAATACTATTCCTTTTCCACCAGTTATTTCATCTAAATATCTGCACTTCATAAATAAATCACTAGACTTTTGTGCCTCTGTTTGAGCAATCCCCCCTACATTTCTCATTTTAGTATAAAGATATAAGTTTTTATAATAATGTGCTTCATCAACAAATAATCTATCTACACCCAATTCTTCAAAAGTGATAACATCATCTTTTCTTGATGTACTATTTAGATTAGCTAATTTTTTCTCAATAGACTTTTGTGTTTTCATCAATGCTTTAATACTAAATCTTTCTCCATTATGATTTTTTAAATCCTCTATTCCCTTTAATGTATCTTGTAGTTGTTGCTCTAATATGGCAACTTGTCTTTTAATAGACATTGGTATTTTTTCAAATTGAGAGTGTCCTATGATTACTGCATCCCATTCTCCTGTTGCAATTCTTGAACAAAACTTCTTTCTATTTGCTGTTTCAAAATCTTTTTTAGTTGAAACAAGTATATTAGCACTTGGATAAAGTTGTAAGAACTCACTAGCAAATTGTTCTATTATGTGATTAGGTACTACAAACAAGCTCTTATTACAAAGTCCTAATCTTTTACTTTCCATAGCACTTGCTACCATTTCAAAAGTCTTACCAGCCCCAACTTCATGAGCTAGTAAAGTATTTCCACCATATAAAACTCTTGCTATTGCATTTACTTGATGTGGTCTTAATGTTATTTCTGGATTTATTCCATCAAATGTTATATGACTACCATCATATTCTCTTGGAATTATTGCATTAAACTTTTCGTTATAAAGATATGTTAATCTTTCTCTTCTTTCTTGATCATTCCATACCCAATCTTGAAATGCTTGTTTAATTTTATCTTGTTTAGCTTGAGCTATTGCTGTTTCTTTTTTATTTAATACTGCAACTTTTTTACCATTTTTATCATAGTTATAATCAAAGATTTTTGTATCTCTTAAGTTAAGTGCATCCTCTATTAGTCTATAAGCATTTGCTCTATTAGTTCCATAAGTAGATGTAACTGCTATGGTATTTCTATCACAACTCTTATTTTCAATATTCCATTCTCCTGTAACATCAGAATAATGTGCTTTTAAATCTCTTCTAGCATAGAAACTAGCATCTATTAAATCTAAAATAAAGTTAGTAATTATATCTTCTGGTATCCATGTTGCACCTATTCTTATACTTATTTCAGTAGGTGGAATATCTTTTGGAATTACTTTCTTTAAATATTCTACATTTTTTTGATAACTACTATCTTCAAAAGCAAACTGTTTTGCTACTTTTAATTTCTCACGAACATTACCAGATAAATACTCATCTGCTGTAACCCAATAATTTGGATTACCATATTCAGGAACTCTAAATATTTCCCCTTCTAATTCTTCAAGCATTTTATCTATATCTAATCCACATAATTTTTGCATATAAGATATATCAACCTTTGCTTTTTCTTGCATTGATACTATTAAAGCATCTCTTGCATTTTCAATAATTCTTTCTTTTGATTTAGGTTTAATTGTTCTTTTATTAAATAAATCAGCTTTTCTTTTTAGATTTCTATTTTCATCTAAAACTTCAAGTGAACATAAAAGAAAATAACTTCCATCATTTGAAAATACACTAGCATTACCACGGCTGTTAATAAGTCCATACTTTTTAACAAACTTATCATATAATTCGTTTAACTCTTTTTGTTTATCTTGTATTTCATTATCACTTGCATTATCTAGTTGCAAGTTAATAATTTCTCTTGTTATATCTCTTAATTTAACTAAATTTTTAACTCTATTTTCAGCAGTTTCTGATAAGTTTTGAGGATACATTCTGCTATTTTCTCTATAATAAATTACATCATCAATTAAAGCATAAGAAAAGTTTTTTACATTCATATCTGCTTCAATAGATAAATCTTCATTATCTGCTATATCATCAATCTTATAATCTTTTATTTCTGCTTTTACATTTGGTATTGCATTATTAAGCATTTCTTCTAAATTCATACCATCTTTAGGAATACAAGCTGGTTCTTCTCCAAATGGTGTTGATATAAGTTCCATTTTTCCAAGTATCATTTGTGGATTATCAACGAAATATTTATTTATTCTTAAATTGTTTTCATCAGTATCAATGTTTATCCAATCTGGCATTATATCTGTAATTGAATCTCTTTTCTGAAGAAATATTATATCTGATGTAACTGTTGTTCCAGCACTATCTTTAAATACATTATTAGGTAATCTTATAGCACCAATTAAATCTGCTCTACTTGCTATATATTTTCTTACATCATCATTCTTTTTATCCATAAATCCTTGAGATGTAATAAATGCTATTATTCCTCCTGGTCTTACTTTATCTATGGCTTTTGCAAAAAAGTAATCATGTATTAAGAAGTTTCTCATATCATATTTCTTATCACTTACAGGAATATTTCCAAATGGAACATTTCCTATTGCAACATCAAAAAAAGAATTTGAATAGTTTACTTCTTCAAATCCTTTAACTGCAATAGATGACTTTTGATATAACTGTCTTGCTATATTTCCACTTATTATATCTTTTTCTACTCCATATATTTTCAACTTATCATTATTCGGTAAAAGTCCAATAAAGTTTCCTATACCACAACCAGGTTCTAATATATTTCCTTTATCAAGTCCCATATTAGATAGTGCTTTATACATTGCTTTAATTACCACAGGTGGTGTATAAAAAGCTGTTAATGTTGATTCTTTGGCTTGCTTATATTCTTCTTCAGTTAGAAGTTCTTTTAATTCATAATACTCATCTATCCATTTTTCTGGATCAAAAGCATCTGATAATCCACCCCAACCAACATAATTAGAAAGTATTTCTTGTTCTTCACTTGTAGCATATCTATTTTCTTTCTCACACTTTCTTAAAACATTTATTGCTTTAATATTATTTCTATATCTTTCCTTTGGTGTTCCCACTCCTAAATAATCAGTATGTATCTTATAATTTATTCTATCCTCTAGTGGTACTTCTGGATGAAGAACATAACTAACCTCTCTTGGCTTTCTTTTAATAGGTACTTCTATTTTATCTTCTTTTAAATCATCAATTATTAAAGTATTATCTTTATTATGTATATCTTCTAATACTTCTTCTTTATCAACACTTAAATCTAATACTTTATCATCAAAATTATGATAATAAACATATATACTATCTGGATTAACTCTAATAGCAAAGTCTTTATCTTTTTCAAGCATTTTAAATAATTTATTACTTTCTATTTGTTCTTTTAACCTTAATTCACTTGTTTTATCAGCATTAAAATATGTAAAACTAGTATCATGATTAGTATTATTATTACTTTCTAATGATATTGTTAGATTTCTTTTTTTAGACTTAATATGTTCCCATTTTTCTAGTTCTACTTTTCTTATTTCAAAACTATTTTCCCATATTGTATCTTTAGAACAATTATTAAACATATCAACTATAACATCTGCAAACTCTTGCTCTTTTGTAGCAAATAAAGATAACTGTGCTTTTTCACTTCTTGGTATTATTATCTTTTCTTTTTCAGTTGGTAATTTAGTTTCTTCTTTTTCATATTTACTAGCATATTCTTTTAATTTATTATAATCTTCCTCATTTAGTAATGCGGGAATATTATCACTATCATAATTAAAAACTTCATCAAATATAAACTTATAAAATTCTTTACCATACCAAATATTCTCATCATCCATTGCAATTAGATTATCTTTATCATCATACATTAGTTCAACATCATTTATCTTGTATTTATTTAATACATCATAAAGTAATCCTATTTCTCCATCGTTTTTATCATACATATAAATAACTGAAGAAAATTCATCATTAAATATTTGCTCTAGCTTATCAAATAAAGCATCTGTTGATAATCCTTTATTAAACCAGTCTGCCTCTACTATTTCATTTTCCCAAGTATCTTCGTTTGTTCTAGTTCCTAGTTCAACTGTTGCTATTCCATTTATATAATGAAGTTCTACACAGTATAAATTAGTTTTAACTCTTGCAACAGTAAATGAGTTAGTATCATTTAAATCTTCTAAATTAGTTATTAACTCACTTTCAATAATATCTTTTCTACTATCTGAAAAAAGAATACTGTTATTAGTATTCTCTTGTGTTAGTTGAAGATTAACTCCCTTATTACTATCTCCTCTGCTTGATTCTTCAAGTTGTTCATTAGTCCTGTCCACTTCATTGGATCTTCCATCTTCAAGTTCTCTGTTATATTCTCCTGTGTTATCAATTCTTTCATTATCAAGTTCACTCTCATCTCGGCTGTCGTATCTATCTCCAATAGGTGTTCTGCTAGTATATCCTTGATTTTCATTTGCTCGTATAAAGGTTTCTTCTTGCTCTTTAGGTAATCCAACCTCATAAGACCATATTTCCCTATGTTGAAGTTTCTCTCTTTCACTTTCAAGTTCGGTATCTTGTAATCTCCTACTGTTTTGTAAGTTATCATTTACTTCACTCCTCTCCTTTAATTCATCTTTATCATAAACTATATTTTTATCATTATCAAATGTACGAATTTTTTCTATTTCATTTATTCTTATATTTTTTAGTGTTTCATAAATATTAAGTAGTGTCATTTCACTAATATCACTTGTAGCAGTTCCTAAACTTACAACACTCTCTATATCTTGAAACATTATAATATCTTGAAAATCAGTATATAAAAACTCTTTATCAGCATTACCTACACATTTATTTATGAGCATATAAGCAATACTTTTTTGAAGTAAGTTTTTATATTTTTGAATAATTAAATCATTATCTATATTTACTAATCTCGTGTTTTCTTTATTATCTAGTAAATAATCAATATAATCTGTTATATTATCTTCTACTAAAATAGTCGCAACTGATTTTAAACTATCAATAAAAGTATCTTTGTTTTCTAGTTCTCCATATCTATTCTCTAGTGCCTCAACAACTTGATCTTGATAAGCTATTCCTACATTCCAAACTCTAACCTTTTTTCCTTTTCTGCCATACATACTTTGAGTATCTGATACATCCCATACATATCTTATAGATGGTTTACCATACTTTTCAGTTATTAGTGCTATACCACTATGACCTTTTTTAATTATTCTATTTAATTTACTATTCCAAGTATCATAACTAGCACAAGCTATAGCAGTTGGTCTTTGAGCATATATAAGTAATTGCTCATCAAAATCATACTTATAATTTTTTGAGGCACAACTTAAAAACGATTGCCATTTTCTTGAATCAGAGGTTATATCAGCAATCGTTTCATTATAGACTTCTTTAATATCTACTAATGTTGTAGCCATTTAATTTACCTCTCTTTCTTTATTGTTTTTGTTCTCTATTTTCAATTAACTTACTATAATAATCTTCTACATTATCATTTTTTTCAGCTCGTAATAATAATTGCCAAATCATATCACTTGCTTCGTTAGGAAAAAATCTTACATCTACAAACTCTATATCATCATTATTAACTCTAGGTACTGAATATGTAAGTAATTTATTTTTTAGTTTTTCTGCAGTAGTTGAAAACTTTTCATCTTCAATATTCATTTTTATATTAAAATCTAAAATACCAACTAGTTGATTAAATAAATCTTTACATAATGATAATTGTGTAGATGGTGTTCTTGTTTGATGTGGCATTATATCTTCACTCCTTTCCTAATAGTTTTTGGAAATATCACTAAACAATCATCTATTTCTTCATTTTTATTACTATTTCCTAATATTTCTCCCCTAATTTCAATATAGGTATTTTTATTTATTTCTGGGAAGTCATTTATACAAGGTGTAAATAATATAAATGATATATAGTTATTAACTCTTTCAATCTTATTATCATTTATAACTTTCATCTTTGTAGGTATTTCTAAAATAAATCTCGTAAATAATTCGTTATCAAATACATCTTTCTTTATAACTTTACCAGATATTTTTATTTCATTCATCTTTCATCACCCCTATCTTTATTTCTATTTAAAGACACTTGTTCTACTACTTTACTTTCTTTTATTTCTACATCTATATTTTTAGATAATTTATCTTTTATATCTTTAACAGTAATACTATCCAGTGTATCTTTTAATATTCTTCTAGCTTCTTCTTCATTTTCTGCTACTACTGTTATTTTCATTTTTTCATACAAATTAACATTAAACTCATAATTATTCATTTTCTTTTCCTCCTTTTGTTTCATCACTATTACTTAAAAAAGCAATTATTTGTCTGTTCTTAATTGCTTTCTTTAAATCTAATAAAATAATTATTTCATTACCATTTATATCTTGTATTCTTGTTAAATCATCTAGTTTTATATTTAAAATATCTTTCTCGGTCTTAAATCCTGCTTTAAATATTTTTTCTAATACTTTTGTTATTTGACTTAAATTATACTTATTCATAGTTCTCCTCGCTTTCTAGTTCTAAAATATAAACTATTTGTTTAGTTTTATCTGTTTGACTACAAGTAATTAAAGTTAAAGTATTCTTTTTATTATCTCTGTGTATTGTTACTTTGCCACTTTTTTCTGCATCATATTTTCCAACAACTTTGTATGTATATTTAATATTATTGAAATAAACATAGGCAACATCTTCATTACTTAATTTATATAGATTTTTAAAATATGAAATATAGCTATTTCCAGAATGAGCTGCAATTATAAGATTTCCATTTTTAACATTCGGCATATCACTGCCCTTTATTACTTGTAAATTTTTATTAACATTATTCCCTTTATCTTTAATATTTAAAAAACCTCTTTTTATGTTTATTTTGGGGATTTCAAGAACACCTATATAGTTATAATTAGATGTTTTCTTTTCCTCTTGTTTTGGTTGTTCTTTAATTTCTTCTTCATCAATATCTACTTTAATTTCTTCAATTTCTTCTTTTCCTATATTTAAAAACTCCTTTGCTTTATTATAATCTCTTAATTCAACATAATAGTTATATGCTATTCTACCTATATACATAAAAGAACCAATTAAGAAAATGAAAGAAGCAACTAGTTTGATTAGTTGCTCCCTTTTATCAATATTCTTATTTTTTCTTGTTCTTTTTAGAAACATAAAGAAATACCCCCATTCCAACTACCATACAAGTAATACTAATTACTGTGTATAATTTACTCTCATTAGCTATTGTATTTGGTACTTCAACTATTTGTTCATTAGTTAAATTAGCTTTAACTATTTCTCCATTTTCTTTTATTTCAAACTCTACTATTTCCTCTGTTATTTGATAACCAGTTGCACTTTCTTTTTCAATAATATGTCCTTTTCCTATAAATAAATCTTTTATAATAATTTGTCCATTTTCATCAGTAAGCCCAGAGAATATTAAAGTAGATTCTATTGTTCCATCTTCAAGTTCTTTATCTGAATAGATTTCTATTAAAGTATTAGGAATTGGTTTACCACTAACTAAATCTGTTTTAGTAAATTCTAAAGTTCCTTTTTTATAGTAGTTTTGTAATTCTACATCTTTAACAATTTCTTTTGTATATTGATCTTTATACTTTAATTCAAAAGTATATAATTTTTCATCTAACACATGGTTATTATCAGTTGATTTCTCTTTTATATAGTATTTTCCTAACTCTAAATCTTTAATAACTGCTTTCCCATTGTTAGTAGTAACAGTTGTTATCAATTCATCTTTAGAATATTTTTTCTTACCACCAATATAAATATCTTCATTTGCATAAAGTTCTAGTTCTACTTCACTTAATAATATCTTTTCGTATCCAAAAGTATTATTGTCTACAATTAGCTTTTCGCCATATTTAGTGATATTTAGTTTTCCTTTAACTCTTTCATTTGCAAACTTAACTACTAATAAAGCACCATAATCTTTATCAACTAGTATTTCACTACCTTCTCCAATATGGATTGGCATTGCTTCACTATTCCAAACATAACCATCTAAAACTTGATTTTCTACTTCTTCTAAAAGAAAATCTCCAACTAAATTAGCTGGTGTTATAATTACTCCATTTTCATCTGTTTCATATTCACATACTTTTTTAGCTGTTGGGTATGTTATTGTTTGACAAATATATTCACTAGTATTTGCATCTTTTATTTTAAACTTAATACCGGCTTTTGTAATTACTTCTCCTGTTTCTTTATCAGTTTTAATAACTTTTAATTTTGCTTCTATTGGAGCATTACTTAATAATTTATAGATGTTATTACCAGTATTCTCGTTTACTTCTATCTCAAAATTCTCAACCTTCTCATAATTTGGAGTATTATTCTCTTGTGAAATAGTATATTTTCCATAAGGTAGAGTTGTTTTTGCATATCCATTTTCATCTGTTATTATAGACTCAACAAAACATTTATTGATACTATTTTCAATACTTCTTAATTGTGGTCTAGGGTTACAATCATTTAAATAAATATTAAATGTTATATTAGGTTCTCCTTTTAATATTCCTGTTGTTCCACTTGCAAATGTTTTAAATAAAGTAAAATCAGCTTTTATAACTCTTTCATAAACTTCTACATTAGCAAGTAAATTATCTTTATCTACTATAAATGAATATTTATTTTCATCTAAAGTATATCCTTTACTAGGTGATAGTTCTTTTAAATAAAAATCTCCTAAACTAGGTAAATAATCACTTATACCATATCCATTTTCATCAGTTGTAATTTCTCCTACCTTCTCATCATTCAAGTTGTATATTCCATATTTTGCACCGCCAAGCGTGGCGTTTCCTTGAGGAATATTGTTTTTAGTTTCGCTATCAACTTTATTGATTTCTACTTTCCCACCTACAGATTCTAGTTCTATGCTTTTTGGAATTGGATCAACATTTCCTACTCTCATAACATTTTGCGAATGATTAGAATAATAAACGATTGGTGTAGATGACCAATATGACAATTTTTTCATCAATTTAACTTTAACATTTTCTGTTGAATTAGATGTAATTGTTAAAGTGTTTCCATTTATACTAGCTACACCATTTTCTACTGATAAAATAGTAAATTGATTTAGTATTCCATTTGTATCAGTAAAATCCATACTTTTACCAATTGGTAATTTAACTCCATCAATATTGAAATTTGGTTTAGTATAATGCTTATTTAATAAATCTTCCATTTCTGCTATTTCACTAGCAAATTTATTTGGTAAATCTTTACCATTTAATGTATCAGTAAATACAATTCTTGATGTTGGTACTGCTGTTCTCCAAATCATAACTTGGGTAATTACATACCACTTTTTTGCCGAATGGTCATAACCATTTTCTTTATATTGATAACCATAATATGCTAAAAGTGATATTCTTTGCCATTGTTCTTCTGTCATATTAAGATATACTGCAAAATCACTTCTAGCTATCTTGTAATAAGGTAAGTTATTGTCTATATCCACGTAAGGTTGTAAACAATAAACAAACTTATTATCCTCACTTCTTCTTATAAAAGCTCCTTGTTGATACTTAATGTATCCATCTTCTCTATATTTTCTAATATAGATATTTGCTATCTTTTCAGATGGCCAAATAGCTTGACCTTTATATTCTTCTGCATTTACTTTAGTAATACCGAAAAATATTGTTAAAAAAAGTATGCTAATCAAAGCATACATTATTCTTTTGTTTTTCATTTTTTTATCTTTCCTTTCTTTCTTCAAAATAAAAAGACACTCGTGTGTCTAAAATAATTTAATCATTTCTCCTAAATACCTACCAGATGCACTGTTTATTGTAGAACAAGAAAATCCCATTTCGCTTTCCTCACCGTATTTAATACAAGCATTGAAACAAGCTTCTTCACTTCCATATTTTTCAACAGAAAAATCTACTCTTGCCCAACTCCACGCTGGTTTATTAAAGTATTCATCTTCTGTCATTCCAAGTTCTTCCCATGCTGTTATTTCTTTTTTTTCTTCTTGTTTTGGTTCGTTGGTTACACTTTTTTCAACTTGTTTTTGTTTTGATTGAGTAGGTTTGTTTTCTTTTTGTTCATTATTTGTCTTTTGCTCTGGTATGTTTTTTTCTTTTTCAACAGTTTTTGTTGATATCTTTTCTTCTTCAAAATTGTTTTCTTCTATTTTTTCTTCAATTTGAGTATCATTTTTAACTTCTTTGTGTTCTTCATGCTCAATTTGATTTGTTTTGGCTGTATCTAGTTCTTTTACTGGTTTCCCATTGAAAGCACTTCCAAGTCCAACAACCAAACTCACAACTACAAAAGCTATAAAAATTCGTATTATTTTCATCTCTCATCACTCCTCTTTTTTGTTTTACTGTAGCATACTTTAACTATTTTGTCATATCTACTAATTTTTTTCAGTTAGTAATAATAGTTAGTATTATTTTTAGGGGAGATTGTAAGAGGGGACTTTTTGTCAAAGATACTCCCATTATCTTTCATTCTTTTCTTGCTCCCTCTTTTTTTGCAACCACCTCCCATAAAAACTTACTGCTTTAACAACATAATTTTCTCTTTCTTCATTAGTTGTAAGATTTGTTGGGAGTATATTATTTAGTTTGTCCATATTAACTTTTAGAGTTTGTATTTGATTAGGTTTTTCTTGTTCTAAAATAGTTTCCATATACTCTCTTGTAAGTTTATTATCTTTACTTAATCTCTTAAAATCTTGTGCTTGTGATAATGATGGTGTACATACAAAACATTCCATAATATCCAAAAGTTCTTTTTGTTCTTCTTCTTTTAAATAAGATATTTCAACTGCTGGTCTAAATGCCATACTTGGAGATAATTTCAAAGCATCATTATCTACCATTTGAAGTATTTGTGGTATTAGTTCAGTTAGTCTTATATATCTATAAACCTGCCTTCCACTTTCATTATTATCATTACCAATTAAATCAGCAGTTTCCAACTTACTGACCAGTGGTCGGGAAGTTGCAACTTTACCTTGATGACTTAATGCTTCCATTTTTAATTTATATGCAAATGCTTTCTCACTTGGTAGTATCTTCTCTCTTTGTAAATTACTATCAACCATTATAATAGTTGCCTCATCATCAGTTAATTCTCTAACAATACATGGTATTGTTTCTAGTCCTGCTAACTCACTTGCAAACTTTCTTCTATGACCAGAAATCATTTCATATTTTCCATTTTCTTTTGGTCTTACTAATGTTGGTACTAATACTCCATTTTCACTAATACTTTCTACCATTTGTTTCATATCCTCATTATCAATTACTTTAAATGGGTGTTTAGGAAAGTCATCAATATCATTTAAACTTATGTTTACTACTTTTTCTTTTAATTTATCATCTCTCTGCTCTTGCGTTGAAAACAAATCATCATCTAGATAAATCTTTGGTAGTGGCATTTTTGTTTCTTTCTTTACCATTCTCCATTACCTCCTTTGCAAATAAGGTATATGAATCTGCTACCTTACTATTTTTATCATAAGAGAAAATACTTTCTCCATGAGATGTTGACTTTGCTACATTTACTGCCATAGGTATTTGAGTATTATATATCTTTACTTTACTCCCATAACTTTCTTGAAGTTCATATCTTACTTGATTAGGTAAAGTTGTCCTCTTATCTACCAGTGTAAGCAAAACACCATCAACCATCAAGTTTGGGTTTATTTGTTTTCTTACTCTTGAAATTGTTTGTAAAAATTGTCCCATACCTTTTGCAGCTAAAAACTGTGTTTGTACTGGGATAATTACTTTATCTGCACAAGCAAGAGCATTTATTGTTATCATACCTAAACTAGGCATACAATCTATTAGTATATAATCATATTTATCTTTATATTTAGACAATGTATTTCTCATAACACTTTCTCTACTCATTACATTAACAAGTCCCACTTCTAATTGTGATAAATCTAAATTAGATGGTATTAAATCTACATCTTCATTATGATGTAATATTACTTCTTCTATATTTATATTATCATCTCTAATAGTAGAACTCATAACATCTGCTAATGTAGTTTGTATTTTATCTAAATCATTCCAACCCATACAGGTAGTTAAATCTCCTTGTGGATCGGCATCTACTAGCAATACTTTTTTTCCTCTTTTTGCTAATGCTACACCCAAATTAAAAGTGGTAGTTGTTTTACCAACTCCACCTTTTTGGTTTGCAATAGCATATATCTTACAATTATCCACTTTTTCTCTCCTTTCTTTTATGTTAATTATGCTAAATTAAGTCCTATACTTTCAAACTTTTCTACTGTATCTGATTCCATTTTAGTAGTAACCTTTACATAAATCTCATAAGTTGTTCTTATATTGCTATGTCCTAATCTTTTTGATACTGCTTTAATATCGGCACCTGCTTCAATCAATCTTGTTGCATGAGTATCTCTAAAATCATGAAATCTACATGGAATACCTAATTCATAATGAATTACTTTAAATGGATATTTACAACTATCAGTACCTTCAAAGACTCCATTCTTTTTTAAAAAGACTAACTTTACTTCTTCTAATGGAACTTCTAATTCTGCATAAGCATTTATTATCTTTATTTCTGGTTTATTATTATAAGGATTATTTACAATTTTCTTATAATGTTTCATATAAGTATCTCCATAATCTTTTCTATTCTGTATTTGTTCTTCTTTATATTTTTTTAAAGCTTTCAATAAAGTATCTCCAATTTCAATAGTTCTATAACTTCCTTTTGTTTTACAAGTACCAAAATACCAAACCGTTGTAGAATTTCCACTTATTAGTCTTTTCTTTGTTCCACCTGCTTGATTTTTCTTTAAAATATTTTTATTAACTGTTATAGTTCTTTTTACAAAATCAATATCATCCCAAGTTAACCCAAAAACTTCAGATACTCTCAATCCCGTATAATAAGCAGTTAAAAATGCATAATATACACAAGGATTATTAGAAAATCTTTCTAATATTTTTTCTACTTCCTCGTTTGATAATATATAAACAGGATCACTGTCAGGTATATCATATTTTGGTAGTCTTACCTTTAATGATGGGTTTACTTTAATAAATCCAACAACATCGGTTGCATATCCCAGCGAACCTTTTAAAACTTTCAATATGTTTTTTAGAAAATTCTTTGAAAATCCTTTTTCTAAATATATATTGTTTATAAACTCTTGAATAACTGATGTTGTTAGTTGAGATAACATATAGAAACCTAATTTAGGTTTTATATGATTTTTTATAATATTTTGATATGCCTGAATTGTGTGATACTTTAAGTTTATTTCACAATGCTCTTTCATCCAATAATCTAAATAATCACTATAAGACATTTTGCTTGGTTCTATACAGTGTCCCACATTTATATATTCATTATATGCCTTTACTCCTGCCTCAATAGCTTCTGACTTAGTCCTAAATCCTGACTTGTTTTTATATTTTCTTTTACCATCAATAGATGCTATCGCAAATTGATATTGATATACCTTTCCCCTTTTTTGAACATAAACATTTCCCATAATTTTTTCCTCCACTAATTGCTTAGCAAATGAAAAAATACCAGCAAATTGCTAGTATTTATTTTGTTTGTAAAAATGTTTGTAAATTTTTTTCCTTATTTTATAAGGGTTTGAGGACTATTTTACAAACATTTTGTAATTTTTACAAACAATTTACAAACATTTGAGGTTTTTTCAACCTTTTTTTAGTCCTTTCAAATCTCGCAAACCCTTATTTTATGGGCTATTTGCCACAGCACTGTTTGTACTTCTTACCACTTCCACATGGACATGGATCATTGCGTCCAATTTTATTTACTTTCTTAGGTTGTTGCTTTTTAGGTTTACTATTATCTTCAACTGCTTTTCCTTTTACAACTTGTTTTCTAACTGTATTTTGTCTGATTTCAGCATTAATCAAAAACATAGTAATTTCTTTGTCGATAACATCTAACATATCTTCAAATAATTCAAAGCCTTCGTTTGTATAAGCTCTTAATGGATTTTCTTGAGCATAACTTCTTAATTGAATTCCTTCTCTTAATAAAGCCATTGTATTGATGTGGTCCATCCAATGTGTATCTATAACACGAAGAGAAATTGCTTTTTCAAATTCGTTAGTAACTTCTTCTGGATAATCACTCATCTTTTCTTCATATTCCATAATTACTCTATTATATATAAAGTTGATTACTTCTTGTCTTGAAATGTTAGAAACGTCATCTAGTGTTATTTTGTTTTTAACTAATTTACCATTAACTAACTCTAAAATTTCATTTAAGTCTTGACCAAGTAATTCTTCATGGCTTTCAACTAATGTTGTAATATAGTTATTAATTGTTTTAAGAATAGTTTGTCTTATTGAATCACTATCTAAAATTTCATTTCGTTTTTCATAAATTATTTCTCTTTGTTCGTTAACAACATTATCATATTCTAATAAGTGTTTTCTTAAGTCAAAGTTATTTCCTTCAACACTTTTTTGAGCTGATTCAATTGATTTTGAAATCATTTTAAATTGAATAGATGCATCCTCAGTAAATCCTACTCTTTGTAACATCATTTTAGCTCTATCTGTACCGAATCTAACCATCAATTCATCTTCAAAAGAAACATAGAATTGTGAGAAACCTGGATCACCTTGTCGACCTGAACGTCCCCTTAATTGGTTATCAATTCTTCTAGACTCATGTCTTTCAGTTCCTAAAACACATAATCCACCTAATTCTCTAACACCTTCACCTAATTTAATATCAGTACCACGACCAGCCATATTAGTTGCAATTGTAACAGAACCTATTTGTCCTGCGTTAGCAATTATTTCTGCTTCTTTTTCATGATTTTTAGCATTTAATACAAAATGAGGAATATGTTCTTTTTTAAGCATTGAACTTAATAACTCGCTTGTTTCTACGGCAACTGTTCCGACTAATATTGGTTGTCCTTTTTCGTGTCTTTCTTTTATTTCATTGATAATTGCTTTATATTTTCCTTTTTTAGTTGCAAAAATTAAATCTGGTTCATCAATTCTTATAACTGGTTTATTAGTTGGAATTTCAATAACATACATATTATAAATGTCTCTAAATTCTTCTTCTTCTGTTTTTGCAGTACCTGTCATACCTGATAGTTTATCATACATTCTAAATAAATTTTGGAATGTAATTGTCGCTAAAGTTTTTGTTTCTTCATTGATTTGAACTCCTTCTTTAGCTTCGATTGCTTGATGTAGGCCATCAGAATATGCTCTTCCTTGCATTAATCTTCCAGTAAATGGGTCAACTATTACAATTTTGCCATCACTTACTACATAATCAAAATCTCTTTTCATAGCAAAATTAGCTTTTAATGCTTGGTTAATATAATGAACTAAAGTAGTATTTTCTAAATCATAAAGGTTACTTATAGAAAAACATTTTTCAGCTTCACTTACACCCTTTTCATCTAAAGTAACAGCTTTAGTTTTTTCATCGTACATATATCCGTTATTTTCTTTTAATGTTTTAGCAAATCTATCTGCACTTATGTATAAATTAGCTGATTGCATTTGTCCACCAGATATAATAAGTGGAGTTCTTGCTTCATCGATTAAAACTGAGTCAACTTCATCAATAATGGCAAAATTTAAATGTCTTTGAACTCTATCTTCTTTTCTAACAACCATATTATCTCTTAGATAATCAAATCCTATTTCATTATTTGTTGAATATAAGATATCACAATCATATGCTTGTTTTTTTTCGGAAGGTGTTAGTTCTCTTAAATTTACCCCAACTGTTAATCCTAAAAATCTGTAAATATTTCCCATCCAATTAGCGTCACGATTCGCTAAGTATTCATTAACAGTTATGATATGAACTCCATTACCTGTTAGAGCATTTAAGTATGCTGGCATAGTTGAAGTTAATGTTTTTCCTTCACCTGTTTTCATCTCAGCAATGTTACCATAGTGAATAGCTAAACCACCAATAATTTGTACATAGTATGGTTTTTCCCCTATAACACGGTATGCAGCTTCTCTTGCCACTGCAAATGCTTCAACTATAAGATTATCTAATGATTCATTTTTTAATCTTTCTTTAAATTCCACTGTTTTTTCTCTTAATTGTTCATCAGTTAATTTAGACATCTCTTCATCTAATGCCATAACTTGATTAGCAATTTCTTCAAAACGGTTTAATTGTTTATATTCGTGATCAAATAGTTTTTTTAAAAAATTCATAATCAACGTTCCTTTCAACACTATTACCTATACATTATATCAAAAAAACACCAAAAATAATAGTGTTTTTATTGTTTTGAACCAATATTTTATTTAAAAGGGATTCTCGTTTAGGGTTTTTAAATCAAAATAGAATGCTACTTCATCATAACTTTCATCTCCGATTAAAGCTCTCTTTTCTAGAATTATTTTTCCACCTAAATTTTCATAAAATTTTATTGCTTTTAAATTGTCTTTAAAACACCATACAATTGTGTTTTTACAATTTTTTTCATATAATAATTTAGCTGTTTCAATAAATAAACTAGAACCTATTCCTTTATTTAAATAATTTGGTTTTATGTATAAACTTACTAATTCTGAATCATATTCTTCATTATTAGGATTATAACATGAATATCCTAAAACCTCACCATCTTTTACTGCAACTAATACTAAATCTTTATACTCATCAAATGAAGCTATATATCGCTTTGTTTGTTCTTCATAATTTAATTGGTTTAAATACTTTGATGATACTATTTTATCATAGGCATTTCTCCAACCATCTATTTTTATGTGAGCCATTTGTTCTTGGTCTTCTAATCTATTTTTTCTTATTATATAATCTTCTGTTTTAGTAAGTTTTGATAATACTTCATTCATTTTGATAAATGATTTAATTAATAGTTCATCTTCTAGAGAAAATGTTATTCTTCCTACTAATTCATCTTCATATGGCCATGAAATAGATTGACCAACTAAAAATCTAATTCGACATGTTTTATAGAAAAATTTAAGTAAATCTCTTTCTGTATTTATAGAATAACCTTTATATTTCATTCCTTTGATTTTTGTAAAATCTAAAATGACAAAAAATCCTGCATCGGGTTTTAAATTAGAAGGGAAAGTAACATATGGTAATCCTTTTAATATTTTTTTACTTAATTCATCATCTTTGATTGTATTAGTTATTTCTTTCTTTATTTTTTCTTTGTATTTATCATCTACTTTATTAATTCCATCTACTAAAGCAACAATTAGATTATATTTGTATTTATATATATCTCTTAATTCATCAAAATATTTCTTATATTCTTTTTCTCTTTCTTCGGTTTTATTAAATGCTCCTGCTAGGGCTTCTCCTACTATACTTGGCGAAGAATCCATTGATTGAAATATTCGATTTATTACTTCTCTTATAATTATTTCATCGGCTACTACAAATCCAGCTCTCAGAGATGCCATTCCATAACTTTTTGATAAACCGAATAGTGATATTGTATTTCTAAAATATCCAGGTATAGTTGATATTGGTTTTGCAACATTGTTGTCAAATGATAAATCACGATATACCAAATCATCTATTATAAATACTCCTCTTTCTTTGCAAACACTAGCTATTTGTTCAAGTAATTGGGCATCTTTTTCACTCATTATTTTTCCAGTTGGGTTGTTAGGATTAGCATTTAAAAAAGCTACTACTCTTGGAACATACCCTTTTCTTCTATTATAAACAAGTTGAAGAGAATTATTGATTTCATCTATTTTTTCAGCTAATTTTTTAGGATTTATTTTAAAATCATCATCTTTATTTAATGGTAATATTTCAACCTCCGCTCCTGCTCTTTCTGCTCTAATTGTAAATAAGCCATAATTAGGCCCTGGTATTATTATTACATCTCCTGGTTTAGAAATTATATTTACAATCATATTAAATGCTATAGATGTAGAAGGTAGAAATGTTAAATTATGGATACTCAAACCATATTCATCAATATCTTCATATGAATATGGTTCTTTGTTTATAAAACCTATACTTTCTACATAATCTAATAAAATTTTTCTTATTCTATCATCACCTTCAGTATAAGGATACTGATACATTAAATTATTTTTTAAACTTTCTTGCATCCTTTCAACAGCTAGTGGGAATGGTTTAAATTTAACTGGATTTCCTCCGCCCAAGTCTATATCTTTTATAACAGTTATTAATTCATCTCTTACTTCATAACCATAAAAATCGATTGCATCAGCTATACTTTGAACTGTTGGATTAAAAAAATCATTATCTTCTCTTTTTCCTATATCTGGTAATCCAAATCTTCTTTCGCCCAAATTAGGATTTTCTCTTAATAATCTATCAATAGCACTTGACTTTTTTAACACTTGAAATCACCTCATTTAAATTATAACATTATATAAAAAAAGACACAACCGTGTCTTTAATCATTTAATCCATTATTTAATGTTACTTCAATTGCTTTTGTTTCATTATCACTAAAATATTCAATTTTTACTTTATCACCAACTTGGTGTTTATACAAAAGATATTTAAAATGGGTTGTATTTTTTATTTCGATATTATCAATTTTTAAAATGACATCACCTTTTTTAAGTCCTATTTCACTTGCCGTACTGTTGTTTTCAACTTGAAAAACTACTGTTCCATTCTTTATTGAACTATCAATGTAAATATTATTTCTTCTTAAATAATAATCATTATTTATATCCGCTAATGAAACCCCAAATAATGGTCTAGTTATTTTTTCATTATTTTCTAGTCTATCTAATACTGCTGTTACCATTTCAATTGGAATTGCAAAGCCCATTCCTTCTACTTCATTTTCAACTAGTTTTAATGTATTTATACCAACAATTTCACCATTTATATTGCATAGTGGCCCACCACTATTACCTGGATTTATAGCTGCATTAGTTTGAATTACATCTAACATGAAACTACCACCACTGTCTAGGGTTGTTGTTACTGTTCTTTCTTTTCCTGATACAATTCCTTTAGTAACTGTTCCTGCGTATTCTTTTGAAACTGGAGTTCCTACTGTAAATACTGTATCTCCTATTTCAAGTTTAGTACTATCACCAAATTCAGCTGTTGAAATTACATATTTAGCATCTATTCTTAAAACTGCAGCATCAACATATTCATCACTACCAAGTAGTGTTGCTTCTACTTCATCTCCATTTGTGGTAGTAATTTTAAAGCTTGATGAACCACTTATAACATGATTATTTGTTAAAACATAGCCATATTTTTCGTCTGTTTTGTAAACTATTCCTGTTCCTAAGCTTTTTTTCATACCATAAGAATATGATTCTACTGTAACAACTGAATCATATACTTTTTCAACTGAATCTTTAATTGTATTAGTTTCAGTTATACTAACCTCATTAACCGTTTTTGAAGTAACTACAGTTTCGCCTGTTAAATTCAACTTACAAACAAGATACGTTCCTATAATACCTATAAAAAAAGTAATTATTGGTATTGTTATATTTAATATTTTTTTCATTTTAGCACCTCATTCCATATCTAAAATATCTCGCCAATTATTTGGAAAACCTATTCTGTTTAATATTTTTTTTGTTTCTACTGAGAATAACTTTCCTTCTAATATATCTATTTCATAACCTATTTCATTTATAAAATCAGTAAATTCTCTGTCGCTTAACATTTGTTTTAATATTATTACAACCGAATATAAATCATTCTTACCATAAATATATTCTTCTTCTACCTTTGGAATATCAAGTTTAACATGAAATCTGCTATCTGGAATTTTTCTTTGTGTTGTATGGTCATATAATATATCTTCATGAGCACATAAATTTCTGTAATTAGCTAAAATCGATAAATATATTTCTAATGTTTTTGGACTAAGATTGTAAAAATCTGCTATTTCACTTCTATCTTCTTCTTTTAAAATGGTATATAATTCAGAAATTATACCAAATGATAAAACTTTTACTGATACCCACAATGGAATATACCCATAATTGTTTACATAATGGGCTGTTGCAGAGTGTTGTTTTGCATTTTTGTTTATTTGTCTTTTCATTTTACTAATAACATCATTAACTTGTGATGCTTTTAAACTATCATTTCTAAAGTTTTTAGCATTTAAATATTCTTTTTCACGATAACCATATTTTTTAGATAATTGATAACTTGTAATTGATTTGATATTATTTTCGATTACTAATATATACTTAAACATGATATTTCTCATTTTTCTATCAAATATAAATATCGAATATAATTCTTCAAATGTTGAACCTTCAATAAATTGACTTTTACCATTTTGTTTCATTAATAAGTGTCTATACCCATTTATAAAAAAATAATTTTCTCTAAATAGAATTTTTTTTGCTTCGTAATAGTCATTAATTTTTAGTCCTTTATTTTCTAAAATTTCTATTTGTTCATCAAGTGTTTTAAATGTCTTGCGTTGCATACCATCACCATTTTCATTATATCACAAATAATATGAAAATAAAATGTAATTTTTGTGATATTTTAGTGAATAAAAAAAGAGTATTTCTACTCTTTATCAAAATATTTTAATAATAATTGAACTAGGTTATCATCTGTTACAGTTTCAATAAATGTCTCTCCGTTTTCATTAACTTCATGTAATAAATGAAATTCTTCATAAATATTTTCTTCATCATCACTAATTCTAGCAGCTGTGAAGTAATTTTCGTCGTGATAGATTGCTTGTTTTAAAACGATATATTTATTTCCATCTTCTAATTCAATAATTTGATTAATTCTATTTTCCATAGTATCACACATCAACCTTTCTTTTTATCTTTGGCGTCCTTCACTGTGGTCAAGTTCAAAACCTAAATCTTCTTCTGTTACACCATTATTTTCTCTAACTTGAGCTAATATTTTTTCAAAATCTTCTTTAGATAAACCGCCACCTTCTAGGTTATCAGCGTTAATCGTTACATTAGCGTGCATATCATCACCATTTTCACCATAGTTAAATTCCATTCCGGTAACAGCTTTAGAATCTGTAGGATCAACAGTATCTACATCACCAATTATGTTATCGTTACTTCCTTCACTCAAATCTATTTTTACTGTTTGATTATCATTATCATTAAATGTTAATGTTTCTCCTTCTCCGACCTTAATTGTTACTTCATTTTTATCTGGAGTTGGGTCTGGTGTTGGAGTTGGGTCTGGTGTTGGAGTTGGGTCTGGTGTTGGAGTTGGATCTGGTGTTGGGGTTGGGTCTGGTGTTGGGGTTGGATCTGGTGTTGGAGTTGGATCCGGTGTTGGAGTTGGATCTGGTGTTGGAGTTGGATCTGGTGTTTTATCTTCTGATTTAACAACATTATCCTTTTTTTTCTCATCCTTCTTCTCATCATCTTTTTTTGTTACATCTCCAACTAAATCATCGATTGTTGGTGTTTTAGAATTATCAACATCAGTAATTTCATTATCTTTAGCTACATCATCATGATTTGATTGACAACCTTTTAATGAAGCTGCTGTTAATAATACTACTACAGCCGCACCGGTTGCTATTATAGCTTTTTTATACTTTTTAAAGAATTCTTTAACCTTTGTTCCTAAATTTCTTGCTTTAGAAACTAATCCTGCACTTGCATCTTTAAATTTTGCTTTTGTTCTTGGAATAATTCCTACACTTATATCGTCTAAATCTTCTTCATCTTCACCTAATTTTTCATCTAAATTACCTAGTGGTACTGGAATTGGAAAATCATCTTTTTCTTGTTCATTTTCCTCTATCTCAGGTGTTGGTTCTAAAGTAGTCTCAACTGGTTCATTTTCTTCCACATGTGGAGCAAGTTCTGGCGCAACATAAGGAGTTACCTCTTCTGTAACTGGAGTTGCTTCAACTTCTCTATCAACAAGAGCAAGCATTTCTAAAAGTGCTTGTTGTGGATCATATGCTAGTAATTCTCTTCGTTTATTTAGATTTTCTCTAACGATTAATAAATTTTGTAGTTTTTCTTCGTCAGCTTGTTTTGCTTTTTTATTAATCACTTGTTTTCCACTATTTGCTTTAGCATTTTCTAAATCTCTTTCAAAATGTTTTTTGTTCATTTTTGCTTCATGAAGTTGTTGTTTTAACAATTTACTTTCATTTTGTAAACTTTCTTGTTTACTGCTATGTTTCTCTAGGAAACGATTATAATTGATTTCAATACTTGAATCAACATTTTCTCCTAAAGCACGATAAGCTCTTTGTCTTTTAATAGCATAGTTGTGATTAATTGAGAATTGAATGGCATTTCTTTTTAATTCTCTTTCTAGTCTTGCAATTTCTACATTAGAACTTGCAATTTTATTATTTAATCTTTCAGCCTCTACTTCATCTCTTTCGATTTCAAAAATTGAATATCTATAATTTTCATCATTTGATAATCTATCTTGATATCTTGCAATTTCTCCGTCGTTATCATTAATAGATAATTCTAATTGTTCTTGTGCTTCTTCTCTAGTTGTATAATCATTTTGGAAAAATTCAGTTGGAATATGACTATAGAATGTTGTAATTCTTTGTTTAATTTGTTCATTTGTTAGCGTATTACTTTCAACATCTAAAATAATATTAGATAATTCTGTTGATAAATCATAAGTTAATAACTCTGTTTTTGTATTAAGAGAGTTTAGTGTTCTTTGAAGTTCTAAAACTTTTCTTCTATCCTTTGTTCTTTCTACTTCATCGATATAATCTCCTAATTCAATATTGCTTGTAGCTTCTAGTTGTTGTTCGTAACCTTGTCTAACAGCATTTTCTCTTGCAATTGTTTCATTAGTGTTTGCTAGTGCTTGTTCAACTTTTGCTTTTTCTTCATTTAAATTAGTTAAATTAACTTCTAATTGTGAATTTGCAAGATGGTTAATATCAATTTGTGTATTAAATGATGGAATATCTTCTTCTGCAATTTCTCCGTTATTAATTGCTTCTTGTAAATCTGAAATTGTGCTTTCACTACTAGAAATCATATTTTGAGTTTTAGTTAACTCACTTTCGATTTCTGCTAAACGAAGTTGATAACTTGTAATTGCTTCTTGTGCTTCTGAAAGTCTAATATCAGAATTAGCAATTTCTCTTTCTAAAACATCTGTAGATGTTGGTAATTCTCTAGTTCTAGTATAATTTTTATCATTACTTATTCGAGTTAATAAGTCTGAAATTTCTTTTTCTAAATTTCTTTTAATATTATAGTGTTCATCTAAAAGTTTTACTTGTTCTTCAGTAACTGATTCTCCAAGTTGACTTTGTAGTTCTCTTAAACCATTTAATAATTCTTCCTTCATTAATTTTCCTCCTTATTCTTACTTAGAAATTCTATTTCTATATTCTAGTTTTACTTGATAACGAAGATTTTCATTATCGATAATATCTTTTAGGCTATTAACTTTGTATCCTAGCTCACTAAATGCTTGTACAAGTTCAGTTTCACTTACATAACCATTTGTTATTGTAACCCACTCTTCACTGCCACTAGTACCTTCTACATTTTTATAGAATTTATAAGCTGTTGCTTTTGTTGATGTATCTTTTATAGCACCTTTAACTGGGCTTGTCACATAGTAAGTATTTTCTTTATCAGCAGTAGTTTTTCCGCTTGGGTAATAGCTTTTAACACTTGTTTCTTTATACCATTGCCATACTTTATCTGTGTATGTGTATCCTGTTTTCTTTTCACAAACAACTCCTGTTTTTGAGTTACTTTCACATTTAGTAGTTGTCCAATCGGTAAATTTAGAACATTCGCTACCTTTACTTACTTGATTAACACCATCACAAGTGTAGAAAACATTAGCTGTATTTTTAAATGTATCTGAATTTCTTTCTTCACATTTTGTTGTACTTATAAGTGTATTTTCAAATTTTTTTGTTGTCTCATTATATCTACTTAGATTTGGGTCTACACATTCATATTTGAATGGATAAGCAACCTTTCCTGTACGATATAATGTATTTTCTTTAATTGTTCTATAGCTTGCAGTTGATGGTTTTGTAGTTGTTGTTTTTGTAACTGTTTTACTATTTCCTTTTGTAGTATATCCTTTTGGTTGAGTTGAAGAATACTCTCCATTGTTCCAATAAACTTTAGTTGTTTTTTCTGTGTACCATTTATAAGCAGCATCTGTTTTGCTATCTTTTTCTGTGTATCCTTTACTAGGAATACTAGTATAATAACTATTTACACCATTAGGATTACTTGCATTATTTGGATAATAAGCTTTAGTTGTTCCAGTAGAACTTTTAAATTCTTCTCCTAAAAATGTAAAACGAACATCTGTAGAATCTTTAATTATGTCACTTTCAGTTCCTTCATTCCAAACATTAAAGGTTGTATTTTGTTTCTCACAACTTAATATTGGAATATATTGTTCTCTTCCACTTTCTAATTTACATACTTTTACATATGTTTTTTCGCCATTACAAGTTTTATAATCATAACTATCTAATAATTTGTTTCTTAATAGTTCTGATAAAATAACTGTACGACATTCACCAGCTGAGTTTGGTAATAAACTTGTTTTTTCTGCATAATATTTTTTACCAGCATTTAGTAAATCGTTTTCTAAATTAGGAGTTCTATCACCATTACATGATTTTAATAACAATAAAATAACGATAAAAATGGCTAATAAAGAAATAGCGATTACTATCATTCTTCCCCAAGGGATTGTTTGTCTTTCGTCGTTGTATTCACTCTCATTTTCATATTTTTTCATAATATCCACCTCTTATTTAGATATTTTAGCATTTTTTCATTATTTTTTCAATGTATTTATAAACTATTTTTTAAAAAATATATATTTTTTTAAGTATTAAAATAATTATTTATTCCTTCTGTAATTGTTTTTGCAATTTTCTCTTGATATTCTTCTTTTTGAAGTAAATATCTTTCATTAGGATTACTTATAAATCCTACTTCTAATAATACCCCTAATCTATTTATTCTTCTATACATGTATTGATTAGTTACTTGTTTATATTTCCTGTTTGTGTTTAAATTTTTTTTAAATGTATTTTGCATTATTTCAGCTAATTTAACATTATTTTTATTGACATCATCAAAGAATACTTGAGCACCTCTCCAAGTAGTGTCTGAATCAGCATTAAGATGGATTGATAAATACATATCACAAAGTGATTTATTAATGGCATTGGCTCTTCTTGATAAATCACTTCTTTTTCTTAGTTGAGCATTTTTAACCGATAAATCATAATCCCCATACCTTGTTAAATACACAATTGCACCTTGTTTTTCTAGTTCTTTTTGTGTTTTTAGAGCTATTTCTAAATTTAGATTTGCCTCATAAATATTTCCATAAACAGCCCCAGGGTCACTCCCACCATGTCCAGGGTCTAAATATATAACTTTTCCAATTAGCGGAAGTTCTTTAGCTTTAACTAATCCTAAGCTAAATAAAAACAATAAAAAAAGAATTAAACAGTAGTTCCTATATTTCAATTGAATCACCTGTTTAATTATATGTTTATTTTTATAGCGATAAAACTTTTTTTATTTTTCATTGTTTTTTAACACTTAATTGTGTTTTGAATTAATAAAAACTTTTCATTTTTAATAACTTTTTTCCAATAAATATAATTGGACCTAATTATTTATTCCATGGTGAACAGTTGGGCTTGTTACATCTAATTTAGCAAAAGTATAGCCATTTGCTAGTCCGTATTCTATTATTTTTCTTACCGCTTTAACACTATAATATTTTGTATCGTGTTGTAAAACGACATTATTTCCTTTTTTTAATCTCCTTATAACAGTATTAGCAATATCATCACTATTTGATTTTACTGTATCACTAGAAGATACATTCCAATCAAAATATTTATAACCTCTTCTTTCTAATTCTTTTGATAATCTTGTCATTATTCCTTTGTTGAATCTACTAACAGTATTAGAACTACCACCTGGAAATCTAACTAATCTAGACTCTTCTCCTGTTTGTTCTTTTATTATTTTTTGGACCTTTTCTAAATCATTAAAATAAGCTTCCTCACTTGCATATACATTTTTATAAACATGAGAATATGTATGAATTCCTATACTATGTCCTTCGTTATATGCTTTTTTTATATATTCTCTATTACCATTTCCAGTTACAAAAAAAGTTGCTTTAACATTATATTCTTTTAATATATTTAATAACTCTTTCGTATAGACACTAGGTCCGTCGTCAAATGTTAAATATATAACTTTATCGCCAATTGAAATATCAGGTTTTTTTTCATAAACATAAACTATTCTATTTACTACTGTTTTATTAAAACCATCTGATGCCTCATAATTAATTTCGTATTTCCCAACTTTATTTATATTAATGTTGTTTGTTACTTTAACTTTTTCAGTCATATTTTTAATACAATTATCAGTTGCTTCATAACCTGGTTCTTTATATTTTTCTCCTTTTATTAAATATATTGTTTTTTCTCCTTTCAAATTTATTTTAGGTTTTTCATTATCTAAAAAATTTATTTCCCGAATTATTGTGGTTTTATTTTCCGATGAATCTATTGCTTCTAAAATTAAGTTATTATCTTTTATTATTTTATTTACTTTTAAATCTTGAGTATAATTGTCACTTACAGTATAAGATATATTAATATCACTAGTATTTGGGCATGCTATTATTTCTTCATCTTTAATTGTTATAACTGGTTTTTCAGTATCTAAAACACTAATTATTTTTTTTATTTGCTTGTTTTTTGCTGTATAAGTTATTTCATATGTTCCTATCTTATTTGTGTCTACAGTACCTAAACTAGTCACCTCTATTTTTTTTATACAGTTATTAAAAATATCTTTTAAACAAGCTTTTGGTAACTCATCTTCATAATTTTCAAATACATTTATAACTACATTTTCTATATTTTCAAATGAGATATGTATTGTTAAAAAATATATACTTATTAAAATTATTATGGGAACTATCATTAATACTAACTTCTTCATACTATACACCTTTTATAATTATAACATTAGTTGTTAATTTATTTGCTCTATTCTTTTATTGTTTACATTTTATTACATATTATAATTAATAATATTAAAAGCTATCAATATTTGATAGCTTCTAACTTGAAATATAATTGCTGTTATAAAAATTTTTATATGTATTTATTTACTTTAAAAATGTTTTATTTATAATTTTTTTATTTCCCATCCAATTCGATTTTTTGTGTTGTTTTGTACACAAATAGTTATTGAAAGTAAAAATTTTACATATTAATTTTTATAAACTTTAATAATATTTATTTTAGGGTTATTATAATTATTGCATCTTTTTTAAAGCCATTATTTTTTGTTTTACTTTTGGGTAATAATTTTTCCAAAGTGTCGACGGGTCCTTATCAACTTTGTATGAGACTCTATCAATTGCCTTAGTTACGCTTAATCCATTTACAACTACTTCGTAATAAATCATTTGTTCTATTCCGTTTAATTGTTTTAAATTAGTTTCCATCTCTTTTATATTTTCTTTTAAAAATTCATTTAATTCTTCTAACTGTTTTTGATATTCTATAATAATTTCTTTTTCTTTTTCTAATGTTTCTAAACGAAGAGCAATAATTCTTTGTTCCCTTATCGTATTATTGTAAAACTGCATTTTTTACCTCCTCGCTTTATTATATTAACAAATGAATTTTTATTGTCGGCTTTTGGCCATAAATGAGTAATGTTTATGATATTCTTTTCCACATTCTAACTACAATATAAGGTTGTAAATTTCCACTATCTCCAGAACCAGCATTGTTAACAGTTACAGCATGACTATGCGAACCTGAACTTAAAATAGGTGTGTTTGTAGTTTCTGGGTCGCCTGATTGATATTCATAAGCAGCTCCTTTTGCATTTGTTGAAGTTCCAGATGCAAATTTCCAATATCCTTTAATTCCATGTTTGTGTGAGCCAGTTTGATTCGTTGTTGCTGTATGATTATGACTTTGTAAATTTTTGTTTCCGCCAGTTTTCATCAAAGAATTAAATTCTGTTTGATTGTTATCAAAACCAACTATAGTTCTTCCACTAGCAAAAACTTCCCACCCACCACCAAATAAATTACTAGGATTTATATCACTAACACTTATATAAATAGAACCAATAGGATAAACGAAATTCAATAACTCTTCATGGTTTACATTTGAAACAGGTTCAGTTGTTCCAATTGATTTAACAATTAAATTACCTTCAATATCTAAATTAAAAGAATTATTATTTGAAGTTATACAACTTGTGCTTAATTGATTTACATTTAAATTTATATTATCTCCAACTTGAGTAAATGAATCTTCAAAAAATAGATTATTCATAATCTCATCTCCTTTCGCATTATTATATGGATGTCTAACTAGAAGTTCGCTAGAAAAAATATTGAAATAATAAAAAAAAATATGAAAATTCATATCTTTTTAAAATTTATTCAGATTCTATATCGTTTTGTTCTACTATTAAATCTTCTACATAACTCATAAATTCTTTCTTTATCTTTTTATATTTTCCTTTTGCAAATCCATCTTCTTGTGTTGCTACATATAATGTTTTTGATGCGAATGATATTCCAACTGGTAAATGATATCTTCTAAGTTCTTGTTCTACATTTGATTCAGTATACTTTGAAAAATATTTTGTTACTTTATTCACACATATTATATAAATAACATTAATATCTTTTCTTACATTTATTTTTTCTTTTTCAATTAAATAATTGCCAAAGCTTTCAAATCTTGCTTCATCATAATCTAAATATATTTTTTCATCTAATTCATCAAACTTAAGAATACCAACTACATGTGTACAATTCTTTTCTCGTTTTAAAGAATAATTTACCTCATATGAATCACAACTATATTTTTTAAATTCTTCATAGCCATTTTCTTTGAATTTATCACAAAAATATTTTGTTATTTTAGAATAATCATTAGTTTTAATTTTATATTTACTTGATTTAGTACGATATGAATCGAATTTTAGTCTTGTCATCAATAAAGACATGATTACTCCAGATAATGTAACAACACCAAATAGTGGTAAACATAAATCATGAACTTTTTGACTTTTATCTCCATACATTCCTTTTTCTGAAGTTGTCATCAAAACAAACCAAATGAGTTCTAATAATCCAGTTACGACAATAGATGCTTTTATTAAAATTACCTTAGTTTCGTCACTCATGTGTTTCTTAGTTTTATCGTTCATACAATTCTCCTTTTTACAAATATTTTATAATTAAATTACATATTTTTAAATGGTATATTAATACCAAATAATTTTTTTATAAGTTTTTTTGTTATTTTGACAGCCTCTCTCATAAATTTTTTTCCTAACTCTTCTTCTGATGCAGTAGGTTTTTTAGTTGATTCTGATTCCGTTATACTTTTAATATTGTTTTTTGCTGTATCTACAACATAATTTCCATTTACTGCTTCAGATAAAACACTATCTTGTATCATATTAACTTCCAACTTTTTAATATAGCTTCCAGTAAAACTTGTTTTAAATTTTTTAGGTCGATACCATCCTTTATTAATGGTATAAATATTTTTATAAGTTTTTCCTAGCAAGTAATCTCCAGTTCCGTCCACAAGTGTATCTTTTATTGTAGTCTCCCATGATATGCCATCACCATTTACTGTTTGATTAACCACTGATTCAGCAAGTGCACTAGCGTATGAAGTAGTTAACGGACTTGACAACCCAAGTGGAGTTGTCATTAATAATCCAGTAACTGCACCACCGGCAAATGCAGCTTTTACACCATTATCCCATTTCTCGCCATTCACAACATTACTAACAACCTTGGTTATTCCACCAATAAATCCACCTGCCAAAGCTCCTGCCACTTGAAACCAAAGACATCCATCGATTTCTATTCTACTTACAGGATTATTTCCAGCATAACAATACATATTATTTTTAGTAAAGCCTTTATCTGTTGTTAATAACTCATCAATATTAATAAATCTTCCCCATTTAGGATTATAATATCTAGTATTCAAATAATATAATCCAGATTCATTATCATAATAATAACTTCTATACCTAAATGGATTTATATATGCTATATGAGTTTGATTAGTTATATCATTATTGTTATTATCTTTTATTGATAAAATATTTCCCCAACTATCATATTCATAATTAACTATTATTTCATTATCACTATTTCTAATACTTATAATATCATTTTGTAAGTTTTTATTATAATAATATGTTTGATTATTATATATAAATCCTATTACATTATCTACTTCATATATAAAGTATAACACATTATTTTCCTTTTGTCTAAATATTATTTTATTGCCTTCTAATTTATATTTATAAACATCATTATTAATTTGTTTTTCTACTCTTATTCCATCTTTATTATATTTATATGAAACATTTAAATCATCTTTTGATAGATTTACTAATTCTCTTCCACTTGACCAAGTTAAATTTGTATTTCCTATAGTTAATGGATTTCCTATCGCATCATAAGTTATTATTTCGTTATTAAATTTTGTCAATTGGTCTTGCCAATTATCATTTTCATAAGAATAAACAGAAGTATCTATTAATATATCATTTTGGTATGTTTTTTTATTTAAAATATTACCAAAACAATCATATTGATATGTTTTCTTTTGATTACCTTTGATTTCTTCTATTAATTGACTATATTGGTCATATTTATAAGTATTTATTAAATTATTATTTTTATATACTTTTGTTATATTTCCTAATTTGTCATACTCGTAATTATAGGTATGATTATTATTTATTATTTTTTTAATAACTGTTGAGGTTCTATTTCCTTTGTTTAAATATTCATAATTAGTTACATAATTATTAATTGTTTTATTTTTCAATCTATTTAATTCATCATAAGCATAATTTATTATTACATTATCATGAATTATTTTCTCTAAATTATTTTCAAGGTTGTATTCATAGTTATATGTATAATTATTTTGTTTTTTAGTTTTTAATAAGTTATTTTCAGTGTATTGATAATTAATTCTAAAATCATTTTGAATATAATCAGTTAATCTTTGTGATAGGTCATAAGAATAATTATATATAATATTATTACTTTCTATTTTCTTTAAATTATTAAAATTATCATAATAAATGTTATATTGATTATTTCCTTTAATTATTTTACTAATTCTATTAAAGTTATCATATTCATAATTTATTTTTGAACCATTTCCATATATACTTTCATACAAGTTACCATTATTTTCTTCATAATTATGAGTAATTAAGTTATTATTATTAATATTAATTGTTTTAACATTCAAAAATTCATCATAAGTTATAGAATATTCTTTATTTGCTTGAGTTATTTTAGATATTAAATCACAAAAATATGTATAATTTATTTCCATATCTTGTTTTTGGATTTTAATTAATTGTTCTTTATTATTATAAGTATAATTAGTAACATTACCTAAACTATCAGTAATACTAGTTATTAAACCTTTATAATTGGTTTGATATTGTGTTTTATTTAATAGAGTATCAGTTGTAGAAGTTAAATATTTTCCATCATTTGTATATGTAGCGTCGTTTTCGATAAAGAAAGAATCTATTTTTTCAAAATAAATCTGTTGATTATCAAAATCTTCTATTTCACTTAAAATAAATTCATTATTATAGGTTAGGTATTTATTATTACTTTTAAGAATTATACTTTTATTATCTTGATTAATAAATTCATATTGTAAGTTAGCTAAATTTTCTAAATTATTTGTATAATAATCATCATAAAACAATGGTTTTAAAGTTATTTTTTCACCTATTGTAACTGTGAATTTTTCATGACTACAATCATTTTCTTCTAAAATTAATTTTTTATTAACAGGATTTATTTTTAAATATTTGTTTGTTCCTTTCAATCTTAAATAATATACACCATTAGTAGGTTCACTTACTATTTTATTTGATATAACTGTTTTAATTGGATTTCCAAATTCATCGTATTTAATTTCATTAGTAATACCATTTTTAGAAATGCCTGATAATACTCTTGATTTAATGTTTTTATCATATTCATAACTTAAATCATTTCCTTTTGGTTCAGTCATTTTAATCAGTTGATTATTATTATCATATTTAAAAGTTGTTTCATTGTTATTCTCATCAAAATATGATATTAAATTACCATTTGAATTATATTTATACAAATTAGTGTTTGATGATTTAACTAAGGTAAAATCTGTAATACAGATTTCATTGACATTTTCCATATCTATCATGCTTATATCTATTTCTTGATATGGATATTCTGCTACTATATATCTTGAATAAAATTGCCATTCTTTATCATTTTTATTAAGTGGTATTCCAAATATTAAACCACTTGGAGTATTTGCATCAGTTGGTATTAGTTGGGTATATATTTGTGTAGATTTATAATCTATACCATAATTTAATCCAGAATTTTTATACCAAAACGATAGAAAATATGTATCACCTATTTCTCCGTTAGTTATTATTTTTTTAGAAAAACTAGGAGCAGAAGTTAATCCCATATTCTTTTTAAAATATCTTTTTCCGTTAGAAGTTACAATTTCATCATTATCACATAAAGTAACATTAATGTTATAATCTACTTCCTCAGTTCCATATGTAAATCCTGATAAACCATATCTAAAATTAGCATTATCAATTAAGTTATATGAATTAGCTACTTTTCCTTTTTCTAATTGAATATCATCAATATATAAACAAGCATTACTTTCAATTTCAATAGCAACTATACCCGCTTCACAATAATTAGTTATTTCACTTCTTATAAATTCACTACTATTATTAATAGTTATTTGTTTATTATTTAATTTAACTATGAATGGACTATTAGAAATAGAATATAAACTAAATGTATAATAATTACTTTCATTAACATTTTGATTTAATATAGCATTTCCTTCTATTTTTAAACTTCTTAAACCAGTTCTTTTGTATTCATTTGTAAAAGATATATTTCCACTAAACAATAAATTGTCTTTTTCAAAACTTGAATTATATATATAATTATCAATAAATTTCATCATATCTTCTTCAAATATTAATTTATTCTTAGTTTGATTTGAATTTCCATAATAACAATTTTTACCATATGATTCATTATTATCTACAATTGTTTTTGTTTCTGTATTTCCGACACTATTAAATGTATTAGTTTGGATTGTTCCTTTTTCATCTGTTATTATTGTTGCCTCAAAATCGTAATCAAAAGTTAAAGTTTTACCTAATGTGTTTTCTCTACCTTTTTCTTTTATTTTTTTTATTCGATAAGGATTAACATTATAATATTCAAGTTCTATTTTTTTCCCACTTAAAGTAGTAATCGTATTAATTAAATTATTAGTATAATTAATATTTATTTCACCAATATTATCAATTATTTTTGTTAAATTATTATTGTTAAGAATGATATTGGTAGTTTTAGAAGGACTTGTAATAGTTATGTTTTCTTCATAATCTATATTTATTTCTTCGTTGTCACTATCTTTAATTTTAATTATTTTATTATCTTGATAAATAATATTAATTTCATTATTTTCAAAGGCAACTATCTTTGTTAAACGATATTCATCACTATTTTTTTCAAAATACATTTGATTACTATCTTTATCTTTTATTATACAATTATCATTGTTAACAATTAATTCAAGTGATAGACCATCTTCATCGAAATAGCCTTTTGAAATACTTTCTTCTATTTTTTCGTTAAAATAATGAATTGTTCCATCTTCATCAGTATATTCATAAACAATTTCATCTTCAATAGTTAATTTTTTAATAGTTTGATTAAAATTTAATCTATTACCAATACCAAAGCCATAATCTTTATTCAAAATAACATCGTTAGTATTATAATAAAGATTAAGACTAGCTGGAAGTTTACTGTTTAAAGTATTACCTAAACTAAATGTAGTTGTTATGTTTCCGTTATAGTTATTAGCATAAAGTGCTCCATTTTCTAATTCTATTCGTTGATATGTCATATAACTTTCCAATCCATTTTGATTACGGTAAGTTATTGCTATAACTGGTTTTAGTTCACTACTAATTGCATTATCATTTGAAAAATATGAAATATTAAAGTTATTACCATAAACTTTTAACATAACACCATAGTTTTCTAATCCAGAATACCATTTTTTAACTAGATTAGTAATATTTAAATCTGTTGTTATCAATTCATCACTAGGGTAATACAGTTTATAATAAGTACAATAATCTTCTATTTTTTCATCATATTTATCATTCATATTATTCCAAGTAGCTGTGTTTGGGTTCCATGGTGTGTTTATTCTATGCATACTTATCTTTGCTTTATCTTCACATTCATAATCTTCAACTACTAGTGATAATTTAGCATCAATTACATTACTACCTGTTCCTATTACGGGCAAATTAAACTTTATAAGTGTTCTTTCTTCGTTTTGATTTTTTGATACTTTTAAATTTTCACTTGTATTAAAACATTCTGATGGACTATTACTTTTTATATAAGTATCTAATAAGTTTGTTTCATCTACTACTATAGTAGGGTCAATTATAACTGGAAATGTTGCTTTTTCTAACCAATTTATATCTAAATTTAATATTATTTTATAACCCTTTTTTATTTTAATAAAATTATAATAAATATTATTGTTATAGTTATTATTCTTATCTATCATAAATGGTTTTTCAATTTTAAAAACTTTTTCCTTATTAAACAATATTAATTCTTCATTTTCTTTTTTTAGTTTTAAATCCGTTTTTAAATTAAATACTATTTGTTTTTTTATTCCATTTTTATTTTTTATTATAATTTGTTCTTTTACTTTATTTGATAAAACTATATATTCTAAATCTATATTATTAAATATTTCCTTATATTTGATTTTATTTTTATTTTTTTCTCCTTTTACTTTGTTTCCGTTTTCTAATAGCATTTCAAAATTATTTTTTTGATAGTTTATAGAAAATAATTTTTGATTAATTTCTTTTGAAAATTTAACCTTTAAGTCGTTTTTTTTATTTTGGATTATATTTCCATTTTCAATTAATGTATTATCGATTTCTTCATATGAACCATTAGAAAAATAATGTACTCTTTCTTGATATATATCACATTCAAATGTTCCATCTTTATTTATGAAATGTTTTTCGTAAGGTTTTCGCTTACTTTTTATTTCCTTTCGCATGTAATCATCTCCTTCTTTTGCGAATTCTTGTTATTTTATGAATAAAAGTTCTAGACCTTCGCTAGATTTGTACAAAAAAAAAACGATTTTCATCGTTTAAAAATATTCCATGGTTCGAAATTAGGTAATTCTTCTTCAAAAAATAATTTTTCTTTTGTAACAGGATGGATAAATTCTAATCTATTGGCAAATAAAGCAATTTGTTGTTTTGGTAGTGCTTTTTTATTATATCTTTGATCACCATACAAAGGATAGCCTCTACTTGAAAATTGTACTCTTATTTGATGTGACCTTCCTGTTTCTAAATTAATTTTAACTAATGAATAATTATTTTTATACTCAATTAATTCATAACTTAAAATTGCTTCTTTTCCTTTTTCACTTACAACTGTTGTATTAGTTTTTGGATTTTTTAATAATTTGTCTACTAATATATCTTTTTTAGGTGTTTTTCCACACAAAACTGCCATATATTCTTTTTTAAATGTATGATTTCTTATTTGTTCACTTAATCTTGATGCGGCTTTGCTTGTTTTGGCAAATACCATAATACCGCTAACTGGTCTATCTAATCTGTGAACTAACCCCAAATAAACATTGCCTGGTTTATTATACTTTTCTTTTAAATATTTTTTTAAATATGTTAGCATATCTAAATCTTTGCTATCATCTTCTTGAACTGGTATATTAATTGGTTTTAGTACAACTAACAGATGGTTATCTTCATATATTATTTTCATTCTTCCCACAAACCATATATTCCACATGGTAAGACTAAATTATTGTCAGTTATTGGAAGTCCAATTTCACCTGCTGAAACATTTCCTTTATATTTATTGTATAATGATGTTTTTAAAATATTATATAAAACTGTACTAGAAATACCCGTCGTATAAGAATTGATTAAAAAAAACAATGGTTTATCACTTAGTATATCTAAACATTTAGAAATTAAAATGTCTAAATTTTTTTCAAATTTCCACATTTCGCCGTTTGGTCCTCTTCCATAACTTGGTGGGTCCATTATAATCACATCATATTTATTTCCTCTTCTTGCTTCTCTTTCAACAAATTTTAAACAATCATCAACTATAAATCTTATTTTATTGTTTTCTAATTTACATAGTTTCATATTTTCTTTTGCCCATTCTGTCATGCCTTTTGATGCATCTACTTGAACTACTAATTCGGCACCTGCCTTTGATGCAGCCATAGTAGCTGCTCCAGTATAAGCAAATAGATTTAATACTTTAATTGGTCTATTAGCATTTTTAATTTTATTCATTGAATAATCCCAATTAACTGCTTGTTCAGGAAATAATCCTGTGTGTTTAAAATTGGTTGGACTAACTTTAAATGTTAAATCTTTATAATTTACTGTCCAAAATTCTTTTGTTTTTTTATTGTGTTCCCAAAAACCACCACCTTTATTTGAGCGATGATAGAAAGAATCCGGGTTTTTCCACAAATTTGTGTACTCGACATTCCACATTGCCTGAGGATCTGGTCTTCTTAAAATAACATCTTTCCATCTTTCTAATTTTTCGCCATTGCCTGCTGATATACATTCATAATCTTTCCATTCACTACTTAATCTCATAATCACACCTACCTATTACCTCTTTAATTAGAGCAATTGAATTTTGTAATTTATTTTTTTCTTCTTCATTTAATTCAACAAATATTTTTCTATCCGCACCATTTTTATTTATAACTGTAGGTAATCCAATATATACATTATTTTCACGATTATAGGTTGATACTGTTATAATACTATTTTCATTATTTAAGATAGCATTTGTTATTCTTACTAAACACATTCCTATTCCATAATAAGTTGCTCCTTTTCTATTAATAATTTCATAAGCTGCATCTCTTACATTTATTTCAATATTATTCATTTCATTTTTAGTAATAAATTTATTTATATTTTCTGTTCCTACTAGGGCTTTACTCCATAAAACAAATTCTGAATCCCCATGTTCACCAATTACATATGCGTGCATATTTTTAGGATTCATATTTAATTTTTCTCCTAACATATACCTTAATCTTGATGTATCTAAACTAGTTCCTGTTCCTATTACTTGATTAGATGGTAGTTTAGAATATTTATATGTTAAATATGTCATTACATCAAGTGGATTAGTTGCTACTAAAAATATTCCATCAAATCCTTCATTCATTACCTTACTAATTATTTCTTTAAATATTTTAGCATTTTTATAAATCAAGTCATTTCTAGTTTCACCTATATCTTGATTTGCTCCGGCTGCAATTACTACTATTTTAGCATTCTTACAATCACTATAGTCTCCTGCTTTAATATCGATTTTAGATGGCGCGAAAGCAAGGCAATGGTTTAAATCCATTACCTCTCCTTCTATTCTTTTTTTATTTAAATCTATTAATACTAATTCATTTACGGCTGTACTTTGGTTTAATAAGGCATAAGCATAACTCATACCAACATTGCCACATCCTATTATAACAACTTTATTCATTTTATCGCCTCACATAAATTATACCATATTAAAATAAGAAATGGAATTTACCATTTCCAATTTCTTATTTCTTCTAAATCTTGTCCATATTCTCTTATATATTGTTTATGACTAACTAGTTTATCTTTACATACTTGATATAGTGTTGAGCCATTATCTTCTAAATTGTCAATATATTTTAATGCATCCATTGCAAGATGGAATCTATCAATTTCATTTTGAACTCGCATATCAAAAGGTGTTGTAATAGTTCCTTCTTCTTTGTAACCATGAACGTGTAGATTTTTATTGTGTCTTTTATACGTTAATTGATGAATTAAGTTAGGATAACCGTGGAACGAAAATATAATTGGTGTATCAGTAGTAAAGATTTTATCATATTCTTCATCACTTAATCCATGTGGGTGTTCGAGATTTGATTGCAATCGCATTAAATCTACTACATTTACAACTCTAATTTTTAATTTAGGATAATATTCTTTTAATAACTTAGTAGCAGCTAATACTTCTAATGTTGGAGTATCTCCACAACAAGCCATTACTATATCTGGTTTACTATTTAAGTCACTGCTTGCCCAATTCCAAATTCCAATTCCCTGAGTACAGTGATTAATTGCTTCATCCATAGTTAACCATTGTGGTCGTGGATGTTTAGAAGCAACTATTACATTTATATAATTTTTTGTTTGAATGCAATGATTAAAACAAGATATTAATGAGTTTGTATCAAATGGAAGATAAATTCTTGTAATTTCTGCTTTTTTAGTTACTAAATGGTTTAAAAAACCTGGGTCTTGATGCGTATATCCGTTATGGTCTTGTTGCCAAATATGTGAAGTTAATAAATAATTTAAGGAAGCAATTGGTCTTCTCCATGGCAATTCTTTAGTCACCTTTAACCACTTGGCATGTTGAGAAGCCATTGAATCTACTATTCTTATAAACGCTTCATAACTATGTATAAAACCATGTCTTCCAGTTAATAAGTATCCTTCTAGTGCACCCTCACAAACATGTTCTGATAACATTGAATCAAATACCCTTCCATCATTACTTAAAAATTCATCTTCGTTGGTTATTGGTAAATTCCATTTACGACTAGTTTCTTCAAATACAAAATTTAATCTATTTGATAGAGCTTCATCAGGTCCAAATATGCGAAAATTTTTATTATCTTCGTTTAATTTAACGATATCTCTTACAAACTTTCCTAATTCCATTGTATCTTGAGCTAAAACATGTCCTCTTTCTTTAATATCTAACGCATAATTTCTAAAATCGGGCATTCTTAATTCTTTTAAAATCGAACCACCATTTGTAACTGGTTGAGAGCCCATTCTTCTATTTCCTTCTGGGCTTAAGCTTTGAATAGTAGAAAATAATTTCCCATTTTCATCAAATAATTCTTCTGGTTTATAACTCTTTAACCATTTTTCTAATAAAGAAACATTTTCTAATTTTTCTTTATTTACAACGATTGGTACTTGATGTGCTCTAAAACTACCTTCTATTTTTTTTCTCTCAACTTCTTTTGGTCCAGTCCAACCCTTTGGTGTTTTTAAAACAATCATTGGATATAATTCTCTTACATTTTCAGGGTTATTCTTTATTTTTTTTATTTTTTCTACTATTTTATCTAATGTTTCAGCCATCAATTCGTGCATTTTAAGTGGTTCATCACCTTCAACATAATATGGTAACCATCCACATCCTTTAAAGAAACAATCTAACTCTTGTTTAGATATTCTAGATAATATTGTTGGATTAGCGATTTTAAATCCATTTAAATGCAATATTGGAAGTACAATTCCATCTGTTTTAGGATTTAAAAATTTATTAATATGCCATGAAGTGGCTAATGGTCCTGTTTCAGCTTCGCCATCTCCTACAACGCATGCAGCAATTAAATTAGGGTTATCTAAAACTGCTCCAAAAGCATGTGATAAGCTATAACCTAATTCACCACCTTCATTTATTGAGCCTGGCGTTTCAGGAGCAACATGGGATGAAATTCCACCTGGAAAACTAAATTGTTTAAATAATTTTTTCATTCCTTCTTCATCTCTTGTTATGTTAGGATATACCTCACTATAACTACCTTCTAGATAGGTGTTAGAAACGATTGCATTCCCTCCGTGACCTGGTCCTGATATATAAATCATATCTAAATCATATTTTTTTATTATTCGGTTTAAATGAACATAAATAAAATTTTGTCCTGGTACAGTTCCCCAATGACCTACTACATTAGGTTTGATGTCATTTATATCAAGTGGACGCTTCAATAGTGGATTGTCTAATAAATATAATTGTCCTGCTGAAAGATAATTAGCAGCTCTAAAATATTTATCAATTAAATTTAATTCTTCATTGCTTAATGTACTCATAATTCACCTTCTTATTCTAATAATATTATATCGTATTTTAAATTTATTTTAAATACAAAATAAATTACAATTTTTTTATTTAAATATTTTTACATTTATTTACAAGAATTTTTAAATAAAAAACCTTGCAAATAAATTACAAGGTTTATATATGCAATATTTATTATCTCTTTGAGAATTGTGGCGCACGACGAGCAGCTTTAAGTCCTGGTTTTTTACGTTCTTTAGCTCTTGGGTCTCTTGTAACAAATCCAGCTTTCTTTAATATTTTACGATAACTGTCTTCATTTTCTTCATTTGCTTTATCATATTCTAATAAAGCTCTTGTGATACCTAATCTAATAGCTCCTGTTTGACCAGTAAATCCACCACCATTAACTTTTACTTCGATATCGAATGATTCTTCGTTATTAGTAGCAACTAATGGTTGCATTAAATCCATTACATTTGTTTCGTATGGGAAGAAATCTCTAACATCTCTTCCATTAACTGTTATTTTTCCTTTACCTGGGGTTAACTTAACTTGGGCAACAGAACTTTTTCTTCTACCAGTTCCTAGAAATACTTTTTCCATAATTACCTCCTACATTTCCTTTGGTTGTTGTGCTTGATGTGGATGAGACTCATCTGCATAAACAAATAATTTTTTATACATTTGACGTCCTAATCTTCCTTTTGGAAGCATTCCTTTAACAGCTCTTTCAACCATTTCTACAGGATAACTTTCTTTCATAACTCTAGCAGTTCTTTCTCTTAAACCACCAGTATATCCGCTATGATTGTAATAGATTTTTTGATCTAACTTATTACCAGTTAAATTGATTTTAGAAGCATTAACAACTATTACATAGTCACCACAATCGATATGAGGTGTATATGTAGGTTTATGTTTACCTCTTAAAACATTAGCAACTTTTGTAGCTAGTCGACCTAAGTTTTGACCTTCAGCGTCAATTACATACCAAGTTCTCTCTAAGTCTTCTTTTCTTTGCATATAAGTATTTTTCATAATATTTTCCTTTCTTACCAAGAATGAATTTTCCCACGATTCATTCTAAGCGGGAATAAATTTAATGTACCATTATCAATTTTACTAAAAAAGCACATATTTGTCAACTAAAATATATGCTTTTACTTTACTTTTAGTACTAATATCAACTAACTATTTAATTGAATAAATAAATACCTATCTTTATCACTTAAATCTTTTTCAATTGTAACAGTACAATCTAAATAATTCAAAGCCAATTCTTTTATTTTTTCTCCTTGTTTATAACCTATTTCAAATGCTATTAAAGCTTTTTTATTTAAATATTTATGACAATCTTTTAATATATCTTCATAACATTTTAAACCTTCGTCTAAAGCAAATAACGCAATATGTGGTTCATTATTATAAACTACATCCATAATATCTTCACCATATGCAATATATGGTGGGTTACTAATAATGCAATCATATTTATTTTTTAATGGTTTTAATAAATCGCCTAAATAGAAATTTATGGAAACATCATTGTTTATTGCGTTTTTTTCGGCTACCTCTAGTGCTTTTGAACTAATATCTACTGCATCTACTTCGCAGTTTAATTTTTTTGCTAGGGTAATTGCAATGCATCCACTTCCTGTTCCTAAATCAACTATTTTTAAATTTTTCCTATTTTTTAATCTTTCAATTGTCTTTTCCACTAATCCTTCGGTTTCAAATCTTGGAATTAAAACATTTTCATTGACTTCAATTACATTACCATAGAAATCAACATTTCCAATAATATATTGAACAGGAATCCCTTGATTTAGTTTTTTTATTCCTTCTTCTAATTCTTCTTCTTTTAAATATTTCTTTAAATATTCAATCATTTATTCTCCTCTAAGTTGTCTTGCTTGATCTTCGTTAATTAAAGCTTCTATGATTTCATCCATATCACCTTCTACAACTCTATCTAATTGTTTAGTTGTAAAAGATATTCTGTGGTCAGTTACACGGTTTTGAGGATAATTATAAGTTCTAATTTTTTCGCTTCTGTCTCCAGTACCAATTTTATTTCTTCTTTCGTCGCCCAATTCTTTTTCTCTTTGTTGATTATAATAATCAAATAATCTTGTTTGCAATATTTTAATTGCTTTTTCTTTATTTTTAATTTGGCTTCTCTCAGTTTGTGAATAAACAACTATTCCAGTTGGAATATGTGTTAGTCTAACAGCTGAATCAGTCGTGTTTACTCCTTGTCCCCCACAGCCTGAACTTCTTGTTATATCAATTCTAACTTCATTCATATCTAATTCATAGTCTAATTCTTCTGCTTCTGGCATAACTAATACGGTTGCTGTTGAAGTGTGCACTCTTCCTTGTGTTTCTGTTTCAGGTACTCTTTGAACTCTATGAGCTCCACTTTCATATTTTAATTTTGAGTAAACTCTATCACCTTTAATCATAAATTCGACTTGACTATAACCTCCAGCTTCACCTGGTTCTTCATTAAGCATTTCAATAGTCCATCCTTGCTTATCAGCATATTTACTATACATATGAAATAAATCGCCAGCAAAAATATTTGCTTCATCACCACCAGCTGCACCTCTTATTTCAACAATAACATTTTTATCATCATTTGGGTCTTTTGGTAATAGTATAACTTCAATATCACTTTCTAGTTTTTCTTTTCTTTCGTTTAAATTTGTTAATTCTTCTTTAGCAAATTCTTGTAAATCACTATCTTTTAACATTTCCTTTGCAGCTTCTATGTCTTCTAAAATTTGTTTATACTCTTGGTAGGCTTGATATGCATCTTTTAAATTTGCTTGTTCTTTGGATAAATTAGTCATATTTTTTACATCTGATATAATCTCTGGTTTAGTTAATAAATCATTTATTTCATTATATCTTGATTCTATAATTTGTAATCTTTCTATCATTATTTCACCTTCTTTTTGAACAATTAAAATTATACTATATTATAAGTTTTTTAGCAATAAAAAGACTATTATAATAAAAAAAATTGTAAATTAATTACAACTTTCCATATAAGTATAAGTCAATTGATTGTATTGTCCGCTATTTTCAACTACAAAACATCCATTAATTTCTTCTTTATTAATTGGATTATATATTTTCCCATCTTTAGTTTTTCTAACATAACCATTAGTTATTAAGTCATTTACACTTATATTATATTTTCCATTTTCTTCAATTTCATCAATTATATCAGTATGGTCGGAAACATATCTAATTGCACTTTCTTTTAAGTTAGATAGTTGTTGTTGATAAGATTTCTCTTTTGCTTCCTTAATAAAACCTATTACAGAAGGCATTACTACAAAAGTTAGTAATCCTAATAAAATAATAACTGCTAATAATTCAACTAATGTAAACCCTTTTTTTTTCATTTTATTCATTCCTTTACAAAAAAGAACCTATTTACAGGTCTTTTTAAATTACTTAATGGCAGGGAGTTTCAGATTCGAACTGAAATTCTCGGTTTTGGAGACCAAGCGAATAACCGTTAACTCAACTCCCTATATAAAGGTTAAAACCCATATAACAAGTTGATTATATCATATATTTTTTAAATATTCAATATTTTTCTTTAATTTCATATAATAAAAGAGGTGATTTAATGATAATTAAGTATAATACCAAAGAAAGAGATTTACTTGCTAGGTTAATGAGAGCTGAAGCTGTTGGTGAGGGAGACCTTGGAATGTTGATGGTTGGTAATGTTGTTGTGAATAGAGCTCTAGCTGATTGTTTAACTTTCAAAAATGTTACTACAATTACTGATGTTTTGTACCAAGCTAACCAATTTAGTGGTGTTGATAGTCCTTTATTTTTCAGTAGTCCAACAACTATTGAAAAAAGTTTAGCAAATCGAGTTTTAAGAGGGGATTATTTCTATCCGGCTACTAATGCTTTATGGTTTTATGCTCCTAGAACCGGTGAATATTGCAAGAGTGTGTGGTATGGTCAAACACTAGCTGGCAGATATAAAAGTCATTGTTTTTACAACCCTGAACCAGGGATTTGTAAAGATATACATTAAAATGAAGGAAAACTTCATTTTATTTTTATTTGGTTTAAACTATTTATATAATTATTAAACTCTTTAAAAGATAAATTGGCATCAACCTTATAAAATTGTGTAACTGGTCTTGCTATACCGCCTGATAGAGCAATAAAATAATCATTTATTTCTTTTAAAGCTTGTTCTTCACTTTCATATTCATATATTCCAACTTTTAAATAATTTGGGTGTTCAAGGTGATAGACTTTATCATCTTTATAATACAAAATAAAACAGTGCATATGTTCTTCGGCTTCTAAATCATCAAAGTCATCGCTTTCATAAATTCGCGTGCAATACATTTTATTTTGTATATTTAAGCTTTCTAGTAAATAGTGTATTAAATACACTTGTTCAACACAAGTTCCGATTTTGTGTTTTAAAACTTCTTCTATTGAAGCCGTTTTATATAATTTCCTTACATTTTTCATCTCACCTATATGTTCTTGTCCATTGTAATCTAGCCAACCATATTTTATGTTTTCTACCATGAATGCTAATATATCTTCTGGAGTTCTTATATCTTTTATTTGCATATAACCACCATATCTATACTACTAGATTATTTATCTATTTGCAAGAAAAAAAGAAGATTTCTCTTCAATTTAGATTTTTAAGACTTGACCTATACTTAATATATTACTTGTTAAATTATTTTTTCTTTTTATTTCATCTACAGTTGTGTTGTAATTCCTTGCAATACTATATAAATTATCACCTTTTTTTACTGTATATGTGTTTGCCTTAGTAGATGGAATTAGTAATTTTTGATTGATACTTAATATATTACTTGTTAAATTGTTTAATGATTTTATTTCATCTACAGTTGTATTGTATTTGTTTGCAATACTGTATAGATTATCTCCTTTTTTAACTATATAAGTTTGATAACCTTCTGATGGTGTGGGTACTGTTTTTGTAGGAATTAATAGTCTTTGACCTATACTTAAATTAGTAGTTGATAGGTTGTTATAGTCTGCTATATCCTTTACATCTAGGTTATATCTTCTTGCAATGTTATATAGATTATCACCTGATACTACAGTATAAACTGTATAATCACCTGGTTCGACCGGAACTTCTGTTTGTGGAATTTTTAGGACTTGGCCTATATTTAACAGATTACTTGTTAAATTGTTTGCAGCTTTTAATTGTTCTACAGTTGTGTTGTATTTTTTAGCTATACTCCAGAGGCTATCGCCCTTTTTTACTGTATATGTATTTTGAGTTGATGGTAATCCTATATATTCACTAACTGCTCTAACTACTGCTTCTGCATATCGTTCATAATTGTTTTTTAACCTATTGGCATCAGCTTCTGTGTCTAAAAATCCATATTCTACTATAATCGGTTCTGTTATACCTGTGTTTCTATGTATAAAATAGTAATCTTTTGATGTGTTGCTTGGTAATCTTCTTTGATATGCTTTTCTAAGTACTTGGCCTTCCTTACCGATTTCTTCTAAAACTAAGTCTGATAATTCATTATTATTACGTAGAGCGTATATTACTTCGGCACCTTCGCCACCCCCGAAGTCGTGGAATGTAGGCATTATAAATTACTTTATAATTATTGCTAATATTTACAATAAATGGTAAAATATATAACTAATTTACGGAGGTGTATTATGTTAAAATTTATTTTAAATAACACTATTTTTGACTATTCTATTATCTTTTTGCTTTTTATAAATTTTATATTAACAATAATAATAGACTTAAAGGAGCAAAAAAATGAATCTAAAAATATATTTTTATCAGACAAAATTAATAAAATAAAAATGAAAGCAATGATTATAGCATTGATATTTACTATAATTACGTTATATATAAAGTTTAACAATTTTATTAATATAATCATATATTTAATTATCCCTGCAATTCTTTTAATAAAAAATATATTTGATATTTATAAGAAAGAGCAACCTTTATCAATAGATAATAAATTTTCTAAACTGCTATCAATGTATATTTTTGTTATATTTTTTTCTTCAGCTGCTGTTCCAGTTTACTATAAATCTTTAGCTTCAATAAAACATAATTTAAAAGAAATATTATTAATAATTTACTTAATAATGAGAATTATTCTATTTGTTTTCTTATTTCTTAATAATATAGCAATATTATTATCCAACATTAACATTTTAAAACCATTTAAAATTAAAGATAATAGAATGGGTGATAAATTTTATAAACTTAAGGATTATAATTTTCACTTTTATAGAAAATATAATTCTAAACTTACTTTATACATTGATACCATTTTATATTTTTTATTAAGTATTCCAACTATTATTTATAATTTAGTCTGTATTATTAGATTAAAACTTCACAAATTTTTACCATTATTTAAAAATCAATTAATTAATACTATATCTAATATTAATAACAATAGTAATAAAATAATTAGAAAAATTACTAATATTTCAGTCATTATTGCATTTTCCATTGTGCAAATTATACTAATTATAAATTCAGCATTATTTTCTGATAAAATTAAACAAATTTACAATTTCTTATCAACCGTTATATTAATTCCTTTTATTTATGATAGTATTAAATCTAAATTATAATTTTATACACTAAACTTATAAATTATTTCTACATTTTTGTCTTTATCAACAATTATTTTATCTACTAGTATAAATAATAATTCTCTAGTAGGTTTTTTCATACTAATTAATTCTTTGATTTTTTGTTTTATTTCTTCATCATTATGTTTTTTAGGAACTTCATTAATAGAATTTTCTAATTCTTTTATTCTAGAGTTGTATGTTCTTATTAGATTTTCTGTGTTAGAAGATAATCTTGTATAAGTATCAACTGAGATTATCCCATTATATTTATCTTCATATAAAGCATCTATTTTTAGTTGTAGTTCTTTGATATTACTTTCTAATTTTTGTTTTTCTATAATCAAATTTTCCTTGTTATCCTTCTCGCTTTTCACATTAGATATTAAATTATCAATATCAACTTTTTCTATATACTTTTTACAAGTTTTTTTGATTTGATTTAAAATTATTTTTTCAAAACTATTATATTCTGAAAAGTGTGGTTCACATAATCTTTGTCTTGGACTTCTAGAATATTTGTTGCAATTTATAGACCAGTAATTGCGTTTTTCTCTATAACTAACCGTTAGCTTATTACCACACTCTTTGCAATAAAGTAAACCCTCTAATAGCCTCTGTGGGCGATTTAATTTTACTGTTCTAGTTCTGTTAGCACTTGTTTGTATTTGATTAAATACTGCTCTATCTACTAATGGTTCGTGGGTATTTTCTACAATTATCCAATACTCACTTGAAAGACATATTCTCTTTTGTGATTTATAGTTTAATTTTGTCTGAACATTTTGAATCATATCACCAGTATACATTCTATTCTTTAATATTTTATTAATCGTACTACAAGTCCAGATATATCCATTTATTTGTCTTTTTGATTTTTTTATTTGTTTATATGCACTTGGTGTTGGAATATTTTCATTATTTAATCTTTCAATTATATTTGATATTTTATCTCCTCTTGATACTTCATTAAATATTCTTTTTACTATCCATGCTGTATCTGGGTTTGGCACTAGATGTCCTTTATCAAGTGAATCTCTCATGTACCCAAAACTTGGTTTACTACCTATAAACTTACCTTTCACTTTTTTATCTCTTAATATTGATTTTATTTTTTTTGATGTATCTTTACTAGTCATATCATTAAATAAAGCTTTGAAAGGTGCTATATCATTATTTGCAGAATCTAGAAAAGTATCTACATTATCTAGTATAGATATATATCTAACTTTCTTTAATGGAAAATATTGTTCTATATAATAACCACATTTGATATAATCTCTACCTAATCTTGATAAGTCTTTAGTTATGACACAATTTATTTTTCCTTTTTCTATGTCTTCAAGTAATCTTTTAAATGCTGGTCTATCAAAGTTAGTACCTGAATATCCATCATCAACATACTCATCAGTTAAAACAAATCCATTATCCCTCAAAAAGTTCATAAGTAAACTTCTTTGATTTAATACACTTTCGCTTTCAGACTCTCTTTTATGTGCTTTATCCTCATCCTCTTGCGATAATCTTATGTATATTCCTACATTATAAAATGATGGTGGTTTTACTGTGCTATACATTGTTCTCCTTTCTACTATATAGCATCTTGTTTGCCGTTTCCATTATAACTCTCTTACCACCATTTGTATCATTTATTTCATTATTTTCATCTTTATATTTAAGTATTAAACATACATATTCTTGTAATAAAGCAGATATATCTTTATCATCATTTTTAAATGTTTCAGTTATTATCATATCACTCTACCCCTTTTGTTTTCATACTTAAATATATTCCTAATACTTAAAATTATTTTATTTTTACATCTTATAAATCACTCCTCCTTAATAAGATTCTTTTAATACTTTTATACAAAAAGTGGGCACAAAAACTGTGTCCTAATTTCTCTATTTTTTTTAATATTCCGCGAGTACATTTTTAGCAGGATAAGGATGGCTGACAAACAACTCCCCAGTGGGGATTTTAGCCCTATTTAAAGGGTTTGTGAAAGGCTATTTTGTCATACATTGAAATATTTGTCATACTTTTGGGCTAACTGAAAATAACAAATTTTGCATTAAAAATAGCAGTTTGGTACACAAATGGTTATACATTTGTCATACTTTCGGGTTAACAAAATTGTAATTTTGTGCCCTCATTTCACACATAAATCATCTTTTTTAGTTACCTAAATTACTCATTTTTTGATAATTTATTGGTACCTATTATTTATTTATATAGCTCTAGATAACAATTCCCCCTTACAAAAAAATACTATACTCATAAACTGAATATAGTATTTTAGCATCTAATAGTTCATATCCTAGAACTATTGCTATATTATAATCATTATATCGTAAATAAATTAAAAGTCAATGTAAAGAAAGAGAGTGTTAAAATGTAAGTTATAATATAATTTATAATGACTTTATAAAGTAAGTTATAATAACAAAATATGATTCTAAATTAGACGAACATATTCTGCATAAGTCCTTTCTTTAATTTAATATACCTTGATAATTTTAAGTTTTCTAAATCAATTTTTTGATCTAACTTTGACAATTTATCAACAAATTTATTTTGAATTTCAATATTAGGAAGTTTGATACTAAATTTTAAAAAGTCTTCTGGAGCAACCGCCATTCTTTCATAAACAGTGCCTTGCTCATATTTTCTTATGGCATTTATAAAATTATTTCTTGTAACATAATATTTTATATACTTAGGATTTGCAATGTTTTTTATTATAAAAGTTACATATATTGGTGAAAAAATTGCAGAACCATATTCATTTAAACATATTACTCCAAATTTTAGGTTCGCAGGATTATAACACAGATCGTTTAAATATGTTATCTTATACTTTTTATCATCGGATTTTACAAGAAAATCTCTATTATATCTGTCAGTTTTATCATATATTCCATCTTTTGACAATGTAACGTGTGGAAATTCTAAACCCTTTTCAGAATAGGACTTTCTTTCTTTTAATATTTCTTTTAAATTTATTTCATTATAGTTTGAATTAGAAAATTCAAATTCAATAAATCCTTTTTTAAATAAAGAAGATACTAAAAAAGACTTATACAAACATACTTTGCAAAAGCCCTTTTTTTAATTCCTGTAGTTTATATAGTTTTTTAACTTCAAATTCAATTTTATTGTTAAATATCTTAAAAATTCTAGAATACATATTTTGTTTTTCAATAGTTGGAAGTCCTATTTCTATTTCACATAGATTGGAAAAATTTAAAGTATTTCTTACACCACCTTCAAATTTTGATATAGTTTCTTTTCTAAAATATTTAGAATCAAACCATTCTAGTAAATATTGATTATTTTGCGAGGTAGTAAAACATTCATATAGTGGACTAACAACACTTACTTTGTCATTTGTTTTTAATGCCAATGATCCAACATTTAATCTTGAAGGATTATATCCAAATACCCCTTTTTCAATAATGTAATAATTATTTAAATCTTTACTAGCAACATTTCTATCTTCAAATTGATCAGACTGAGAAATAAATCCATATTTATTACTAATACTTTCTACATATTTTACGGAATTATTTTTATTTTTCTTATTCCATTTAACTAATATATCTTTTAATTTGAAGCTTTCATCGTAATCTTTAAATATTTGATTTTTTGTGTACAATTTAAATAACTTAAGGTCTTCAATTTTTTTAGTTTGTAACTCTATTTTTTTATCTAATAATTGTAGCGTTTTTGATATTTTATATTCTTCAGTTTTTGATGTAATCGAAAATTTATATGAACCATACTCTTGAGAATTAATACCTGGTTGTCCAGATCTCATGGACATTACTTTTATCCATTTATTATATTTTGATGTGTGGGTTTGTTGAAATATAAAATTTGCATCATGATTAATTATATTAGCTTTAATTAAGAACCCAGCATAATATAATTTTCCATCTTTTTTATCATATAAATATGTTTTCCCTGTACTTGCACCTGTCCTAGCAAATAAAATATCATTCTTTTTTACAATGTATTTATCTTCTAATTCTCCATCAGGCGAAACAATGTCCTTATTTGTGTACTTACTTGTGTTTTCATCTATATCTGTAATTCTAATATACTTATTAATCCCATCATATTCTTTTGAAGGCAATCCCATTCCATAAGATATTTCTGAAGAAATTTTAGATAATTCTATTGTTGACCATTCATCCTTAAATTCTTTAAATCTCAATTTAGGAACATTCATTTAATCACCACAATTCTAGTCCTTAAGTTTAATACTTGAAAAGCACTGAATGTTTCATCATTTATAATATTTAAAGAAAGGAGATGAATTTAATGCTAATTAAATCAAAAAAAATATTTTACAAAGACTGGATATATTCATGGTTAATTGAGAAAAAAGATTATATTAAAGAATCTACTTATGCGAATTATTCTAATAATATCTTTAATCATATAATACCAAATTTAGGTGATTATACATTAAGTGAATTAAATCATAAAATTATACAAGATTTCTTATTAGAATTATCTAAAAACGGTAAAAAAAATGATTCAGGTGGATTGTCAGAAAAAACTATCAAAGATATTACAATCATCGTTAAAGGCAGTATAAAAAAAGGAATAAATGAGGATAAGATTAAACATATTGAGCTAACATTTAATTATCCAAAAGAAAATAAGGATAAAAGTATTTATATCTTAACAAAACATGAACAAAATAAACTTACAGATTATGTAATAAATAATTTAACTTCTAGAAATATAGGTATATTATTGTCCTTATATTCAGGTATAAGAATTGGCGAATTGTGTGCATTACAATGGAAAGATATTGATTTTAAAAATAATAAATTAATTATTTCAAAAACTGTACAACGCATATATATAAAAGACAAAGATAAAAATATATCAAAGGTTATAATTACCTCACCAAAAACAAAAAACGCAAATAGAGAAATTCCCATTAATAAAGATTTTATAGAAATTCTTAAAAAAATTAAATCAGATAACGAATATTATATTCTTTCAAACGGTGAAAAATATATTGAACCTAGAACGTATAGGAAATACTTTAATAAAGTTCTAAAAGAAAATAAAATTAAACATTTTAACTTTCATTCCTTAAGACATACATTTGCTACAAACTGCATTACATTAGGTTGTGATTATAAAACAGTAAGTGAATTGTTAGGTCATGCTAATGTTAATATCACTTTAAATCTTTATGTTCATCCTAGATATTCTCAAAAGAAAAAATGTATAGATCTAGTCAGTAAAATATTTCAAGAAAAGGCAAATAAATAGCTTTTTCTTTTTTTGTCAAAAAAGTCAAAAAGTATGATATAATTATGTATAGTAAGTTTGGTATCTTTTTATTAAACTTAAGGACTTGAAAAGTGGTGATAAAATGAATGTTCCTAAATTAAGGTTTAAAGAATTTAATGATGAATGGATTACTTATAAATTTTATGATTTGGTTTCTATTATAAATGGTCAGGTTGATCCAAACAAAAAAGAATATTGTAATTTACCACATATTGGTCCTGGTAATATCGAAAAAGAAACAGGAAGGTTATTAGAATATAATTTAGCAAAAGATGATAAATTAATAAGTTCAAAATATCTATTCAATGAAAAATCTGTAATTTATGGCAAAATAAATCCTCATTTTGCAAAGGTTTGTTATCCAAAATTTGTAGGGTTATGTAGTGCAGATGCATATCCAATTAATCCAATAGAAGAAAAATTGACATCAACCTTTCTTTTATATTTATTATTGAATCCTAAATTTACTAAATTTGCTACTTCGGTATCAATGAGAACTGGAATGCCTAAAATAAACAGAGATGAATTAGGTATATATAAATTTACAATTCCTAAAATAAATGAACAAATAAAAATTGGAAAAACATTAGAATTATTAGATAAGAAAATAGAACTACAATCTAAAAAAATTGAAGACCTTAAGTTATTTAAAAAAGGACTTTTAATAAAAGAATTTAATAATAAAAAGTGTAGTAATAAGCTAAAAGAATGTTTTGATTTTGGAAAAGCAGGTGGTACACCAAAATCTACTAATAAAGATTATTATAATGGATATATACCATTTTTAAGTATTAGCGATATGACAACGCAAGGCAAGTACATTTATTATACTGATAAATCTATAACCGAAGATGGTTTAAACAACTCAACTGCTTGGCTGGTTCCTAAAAATAGCATTATTATTTCAATGTACGCATCCTATGGTTTAGTATCAATTAATAAAATTGATTTAACAACTAGCCAAGCTATGTTTAATATGATTATAAATAAAAACTATGTTGTAGAATATATTTATTATTATTTGTATTATTTATACATATCAAATTTTTATAATTCTATAGTTTCAACAGGAACACAATCAAATTTAAATGCAGAGCAAATAAAATTATTAGATATATATATACCTTGTTATAAAGAACAAAAACGAATATATGAGCAATTTAGTAAAATTGATTTTAAAATTAATTTAGAGCAAAAAAAAATTAATGAATTATTGTACTTAAAAAAAGGTCTTATGCAAAATATGTTTGTATAAGACCTTTTTTATTTTATCTTTTTTTCCAAAATTTCAATTTCCTTCGGAAGTATGTAAATATATTGTATTATATATTCAACTAACTTTATTGTCGAAGATAATTCAGTAGTAGAAATCTCAATATCCGATTCATGAGCACCCATATTTCCTAATTTTCTTGTTATGTTAGATGCAGACTTTAGTGTTGATGGTAAAATGCCTAATTCAAACAATTTTTTTAGTTTGTCATTCAAATTGTGACCAATTACATTTTTATCATTACAAATTAATTCAAGTGTTTTTCTGAGTTTTACTAAACATGAGTCTGAATCTACAGATTTTAATTCTAAAGATTTTCTAAAAGTTTTTAAAATATCATTTGGAACAATTCCATTTGCACCATTACTTAATTCAGAGACGACAGGATATAAAATGGTTTCATAAACATTATCGCCACAATATATATCCTCATATTTTTTGCTTTCCGTCACCTTTCCATATGAACTATCCCAATAAGCATTAATAATATTATAATTTCTACAGCTTGGACATTTTAAAACTATTTGCTCATCATAATAATAAGAATCTCCAAACAAATCACCATTTTCTATTTTATTTCGAGCATGTATTTCCATTAACGTTTCGTTATTACAATTTGAGCATTTAAATAACTTAAATTCCATTGATATCCTAAATTTCCTCTAATCCTAATTCTTTTAAATATACATTAAGTTCTTTATCTACTTCTGCTATTTCTTTATCTATTTGTTTTAATTCTTGTTGTACTGCTTTAATATCTATTTCCTCTTCCTCTTCAAATGTATCTACATATCTGGGAATATTTAAATTATATTCATTTTCTGCTACTTCACTTAATGGAGCAACATGACAATATTTTTCTATTTCCACTCTATTTTTATATGTTTCAATTATTTTATCTACATCTTCATCTCTTAATCTATTTTGATTTTTCCCGGGTTCAAAATCTTTAGAAGCATCAATAAATAAAATATTATCTTCATGCTCTCTACATTTTTTAAATACTAATATACATGTTGGAATACTAGTTCCAAAAAATATATTTGCAGGTAATCCTATAACGGCATCTAAATAATTCTTTTCTTTTATTAGATATTCTCTTATTGTACCTTCTGATGCTCCCCTAAATAAAACTCCATGTGGAAGAACAACCGCCATTGTTCCATTATCAGATAATTGATAAATCATATGTTGAATAAATGCAAAATCTGCTTTAGACTTTGGTGCTAATTTTCCATAGGCACTAAATCTTTCATCCTCCATAAACTTAGGATCTGCACTCCACTGTGCTGAATATGGAGGATTAGCTACGATTGCATCAAATTTCATATCTTTATGTTTTGGGTTTTCTAATGTATCAGCATTTTTTATATCAAAATGTTTGAATGATATTCCATGTAATAACATATTCATTCTTGCTAAGTTGTAAGTTGTAGAATTAAATTCTTGTCCGTAGTATGAACTGACTTTTGTTTCTTTACCTACTCTTAATAGTAAAGAACCAGAACCACAAGTTGGATCATAAACACTTTGTAATTTACTTTTATTTATAGTAACTAATTTTGCTAATATTCTTGATACTTGTTGTGGTGTATAAAACTCTCCAGCTTTTTTACCTGCTGACGCTGCAAAATTTGATATTAAATACTCATAAGCATCACCTAATACATCAATTTCAGCATCTTCATGATGAAAATCAATATCATTTATTTTTAACATTATTGTTGAAATTAGCTTAGTTCTTTCTGCTTCCCCTCTACCTAATTTAGAGTTATTCAAGTCCATATCTTCAAATAAGTTTTCAAAATCATCTTCAGATTCATTACCTAATGTTGAGTCTGATATGGAATTAATTGCTTTTGATAACATTGAAATATCAAACTTACCCGTTTGAATTTTATATATTAATTCACTCCATAAGTTATCTGCTTCAATAAAATATCCCATATTAGAATCTTCTATTAAATACCTTTTTAACTCAGCTCTATACTCATCCTTTTTCCATGCATCTACATAACTTATTCCATCATCTTTTAATAATGTTCTTTCGACGTAATTAACAAGATTTTCAGATAAATATCTGTAAAATATTAATCCTAATATATAATTTTTAAAATCATTAGCATCCATATTACCTCTTAAGGTATTAGCAATGCTCCATAATTGTTTTTGTAGCTCTGCTTGTTGAGTTTGTTGTTTTTCTTCTCTTGACATTTAATTCATCTCCTTCAATTTTTTATAAATATTATCAGCTTCTATACAATCTAAAATCTTCTCCGGAGCAATGTAATGAGTTACACTGCCTGAGAAATCTACAATAATGCCAAATTTCACTCTTCTTATCATTTTTTGAACTAGCCACCTTTTGTACAATATTTCAGAACCTTTAATTAAAAATTTTATTATATAGCAATTCCCTTTTTCTAGTTTTTTTCTATTGTATTTGTTAGTAAATTCTATTATTTCTCCACCAATGTGATCAAAGAAGTTTTCATATTGCTTATCATTGCATATTTCTTCATAAGAGAAAACAAATTGAATATCTAATCCTCTTCCTAATCTAAACTCTCCCACATCATTTATATCACAGCCATTAGTTTCTTCAAATAGTATTTTTTTTAGTTTTTTGTCTTCTGGTATTAAAATCCCATTCCTCTTAAAACTATTTATATTTACTGTTCTTGTACAATGATAAACAATAAAATCATATTTGTCTAATATATCATAGAAAAATTCAGGAACAGGAACGTCAAAATCCGTTTTATTATAATCTTCAAATTCATTTTCTAACGCATATCTCATTATTTCTATAGGATATGTATTTATATTATCAAAATCTATTTTCATAAAAACCTATAAATACTTTCTTAAAAGACTCTTTATAAATACCTTTACATTATCAATTAACGATATCTTTTTTAAGAATGGAGCATGAATTGATTTACCTATCATTTCATTAGGGAATATTCCACTATATTCAAATTCATCAATTACTGCTTGTAATACTTCTAAATCAATATCATTTTCTTTAGCAAAATTTTCTATTTCTTTCTGCCTTTCTTTATTCATATGATTATTAAGTGCATCATCAATTGAATCTTCAGGTTTTAAAGTAGGCAATACATTAGATAAGAACCTTTTGATTAAATCTAGTTTTAGGAACAATTCATCATCAGTTACATTAACTAATTTTGCCTCAATATCCTCTATATCTTTTTGTTTTTGTTCTTCATTTGTTAAATCAACATTTCTAATTAAGTTTAAAATATAAGAAACATTTATTTTATCTGTTTGAATTAACTCTAATGAAAAACTAATATCACTTAAAATTGAACTTTTTTCTTTTGCTGTTACTAATTTTCTATAAATCTCATAATATTTGCTTTTATAATCCTCAAACATTTGTGATGTCATAGGTATTTCTTCAGAATTCATATCAAAATCATTAAATGTTTTTAAACTTACTAGTAGTTTTGCTACTTCCCTAAATGCAATTATGAACTTTTTTAAATTTTCTTCATTACCTTCTTGTTCTAATTCTTGAATATTATCAACATTTGGAGCAATAGTTAAAAGATAATTAACAGCTTTTATATATTTTTTCAAATAATCTGAATAAGGTGCCATAATAATTGTATCTGTTCTATCAGTTTGAGAAAACAATTTTACTGCTTCATCAACTCTAAATTTAGAAGGCAAATCATAACACACTATATTACCAAATGGTTTTGTATCTGATTCAACTCTATTTGTTCTTGAAAATGCTTGAATTAAACTATGAAACTTTAATGGTTTATCAATATATAAAGTATTTAATCGTTTTGCATCAAATCCTGTTAATAACATATCTACTACAATTACAATATCAATATCCGTATTTTTAATCTTTTTACAAACATCTCTAAAGTAAGCATCAAAGTTATTTGTAGTAAAATTCGTATTATACATCTTATTATAGTCTTTTATTATTCTTTCAAGTGTATCTCTTGAATGTTCTTCTTTATTATCTAAATTTTCGTTTGCACCAAAAGTAAATATTGCACCAATTTTCAAATTATGATCAAGTTTTTTAAATGTATCATAATACTTTGTAAGCATTGGAATAGATGAAACAGCAAACAAAGAATTATATTTTCTATCTCTCGTTTTAATATTATGGTGATCTATAATATGCTGAGCTATTATTGTAATTCTTGTATCATCTACAAATACTTCATCTGTATCTATAGCTTGCACTCTCTCATCATTACTATCATCAATATTACTTTCTATTGTCTTAACATAATCAACTGAAAAGCCTAAAACATTTCCATCATTTATTGCATCTTTAATTAAGTATGTATGTAAACATTTTTCAAAAATATCTGCTGTACTTCTACCATCTTGACTCTTATTTTCTTCAAATCTTGGAGTTCCTGTAAATCCGAAATATTGAGCATTTGTAAATGTTTTTGCAATCTGTTTATGCATATCACCGAACTGACTTCTATGACATTCATCTATTATGAACACTGTTTTTTTGTCTTTATATTTTTCCATTACAGATGTATATCTCGGATTAGAACATGCATTAGCCATTTTTTGAATAGTTGTAATTATTAAAGGTTTTGTACTATCTTTAATCTGTTGAACTAATTTAAATGTTTCATTAGTCATATCAACACAACCTGGATCAAATTTATTAAATTCATCTAATGTCTGTTTGTCTAAATCTTTTCTATCAACTAAGAAAAACACTTGATTGATGGATGGCTCTAAGGATAAAATCTGACTAGTCTTAAAAGATGTTATTGTTTTTCCAGAACCCGTTGTATGCCAAACATAACCATTATTACTAGTATTTATTGCCCTATCAACAATACTTTCAACTGCATATACTTGATAAGGTCTCATTACCATAAGCATTTTTTCTGTTTCGTTTATTATCATATATCTTGCTATCATTTTAGCAATATGACATCTATCTAAAAAGAAAGTACAAAATTGTTCTAGATTAGTAATTCTATCATTATTTATATCAGTCCAATAAAAAGTAAAGCCGTAATTTAATTCTTGGTCTCCATTTGCAAAATACTTTGTATCAACACCATTACTAATTACAAATAGTTGAATAAATCTATAAAGTCCATTGTAAGAATGATTTTTATATCTTTTGATTTGATCAAAGGCTTCTTTCATATCAATTCCTCTTCGTTTTAATTCAATTTGAACTAATGGAAGACCATTGATAAGAATTGTCACATCATATCTATTAACATATTTTCCCTCAACTGTAGTTTGATGAGTAACTTGAAATAAATTTTTGCACCATTCTTTAGTATTAAATAATTCAATATATGCAATAGTACCATCATCACGAATTATGTCATGCTTTTGTCTTAATTCTTTAGCAGACTGAAAAATACTTTTACCAGATATTTTTATCATTAACTTTTCAAACTCTTTATCCGATAAATCTTTTCCTTTTAATTCTACTTTATTATGCAAATTAACTTGATTTCTAAAATTTTGTTCTAATTCTTTAACATCATTTATTTCAATGTAATTATAACCTTGCCTTCTAAGTTGATCTATCATTCTATCTTCTAATTTTGCTTCACTTTCATAATTAGCCATTCTTCAATCACCTCTTTAAACCACTTACTATCTTTTAAGCAACCAATCAATTATATTTTTATGAATTATTCCATCTTGTGATAAATCAAATTTATCAATTGAAAGAACATATTTTGGATAGTTATCTTCAATCTTTTTATAAGCATTAAATTCTCTATCAATTACTGTTTCATCACTTAAAATATAAGTAACTTGAATGTATATTTTTTCGTTAAACCTTGT
>OJMO01000009.1_pt1 | contig 157238 bp, 109 predicted proteins | sample 1597241 | NCBI WGS metagenome assembly OJMO01 (sample SAMEA2452129, study PRJEB22498) | human gut metagenome | biome: human feces; feature: human gut; material: feces | place: Australia | collected 2012 | reverse complement strand
CTAAGCGCGAGTTGCTTCAGGTAAGCCGCCAGCGTGCTAAGTTGGAGAAGAACCTCGGTTCTATCGCAGATATGGCCCGTCTCCCAGTAGCCCTCTTCGTTGTTGACGTAATGAAGGAGCACATCGCTGTTAAGGAGGCTAACCGTCTTGGTATTCCAGTGTTCGGTATCGTAGATACCAACTCTGATCCTAAGAATGTTGATTACGTTATCCCAGCTAACGACGATGCTAAGGATTCTGTAGATGCTATCCTTACTGCAGTTTGCGGTGCTATCGCTGAGGCTCTCGAGGAGCGCAAGGCTGAGAAGGCTGACGACAAGGCTGCTGCTGAGCAGAAGGACCAGCCTAAGAAGAAGGCTGCCCGCAAGGACGAGGCTGAGTAATTAGGCAAAGAAATATATACTGAAGCCATTGATTCTGTTTATGATTCGATGGCTTTAGTAGCTTTTAAGCAAAGATTATTATTAACTTTTTAATATAAAAATATTATTATGGCTGTTTCAATTGAAGATATCAAGAAACTTCGCGCTATGACTGGTGCTGGTCTTGCTGACGTTAAGAAGGCACTCACAGAGGCTGAAGGTGATTTCGATAAGGCAAAGGAGTTGCTCCGTGAGCGTGGTCTCGCTATCGCTGCTAAGCGTTCTGACCGTGAGACTTCTAATGGTTGCGTTCTCGTTAAGAAGGTTAACGATTTCGCTGCTATCATCGCTCTCAAGTGCGAGACTGACTTCGTAGCTAATGGTGCTGACTTCATCAAGTTGACATCTGACATCCTCGACGCTGCTATCGCTGCCAAGGCTCACACTCTCGACGAGGTGAAGACTTTGAAGGTTGGCGATGCTGATGCTCAGGCTGCTGTTACACAGCGCTCTGGTATCACTGGCGAGAAGATGGAGCTCGACGGCTACTGTGTTCTCGAGGGTGACAACATCGAGGTTTACGACCACATGAACAAGCACACTTTGTGTACTATGGTTCAGCTCAACGAGAACAACGAGGAGGCTGGTCACAAGGTAGCTATGCAGGTTGCTGCTATGCGCCCTGTAGCTCTCGACGAGTCTTCAGTTTCTGAGGAGACTAAGAAGACTGAGCTCGAGGTTGCTGTTGCCAAGACTAAGGAAGAGCTCGTAGAGAAGGCTGTTAACGCTGCTTTGAAGAAGGCTGGTATCAACCCAGCTCACGTTGACTCTGAGGAGCACATCGAGAGCAACACCAAGAAGGGTTGGTTGACACCTGAGCAGGCTGAAGAGGCTCGCAACATCAAGAAGACTGTTGGTGAGGAGAAGGCTGCTACTTTGAACCCTACTATGATCCAGAACATTGCTAATGGTCGTCTGGCTAAGTTCTTCAAGGAGAACTGCCTCGTTGACCAGGAGTTCCAGTTCGGTGACGGTGACAAGCAGACTGTTGCTCAGTACCTCGCTTCTCAGAGCAAGGATCTCAAGATCGTTGCTTACCAGCGCTTTACTCTTGCTGCTGAGTAATCATTACTCAAAAGCAAGCGTTAATTTGACTTATAGTTAAATTAGAATACCGGGAGTTATGAAGTTAAGCCTCGCTTTGCTTCTAACTCCCATTTCTTTTTTATATAAAAATTTGATGTTATGAAGATATTTGCCATCGGTATGAACTATACCGAACACAATAAATCGCTGCATGGTACGTTATCTAAACCAGAGCGTCCTGTCATCTTTACCAAGGCAGATTCTGCTTTGCTCAATAACGGCAAGCCTTTCTTCATCCCTGATCATCTGGGAAGAATAGAGTATGAAACCGAAGTAGTGGTCAGAATATCCAAGTTGGGAAAGACCATTCCGCAGCGTTTCGCCCACCGCTATTACGATGCAGTAACCGTAGGTATCGACTTTACGGCACGCGAGATGCAGAAGAAACTGCGCGAGGCTGGCCAGCCTTGGGAACTCGCCAAGGGATTCGACGGTTCTGCGGTTATCGGCGAATGGGTCGACATCCAGAAGTTCCGTGATATCCAGGCACTGCACTTCCGCCTTGACCTCAATGACAAGACCGTACAGGAAGGCTGCACGAGCGATATGCTCTACAAGGTAGATGAAATCATCTCCTATATCAGCCAGTACTTCACGCTCAAGACGGGCGACCTGCTCTATACCGGATGTCCTACAGGCTGCGGTCCTGTCAACATCGACGACCATCTCGTAGGCTATCTCGAAGACAGGAAGGTGCTCGATTTTCACTGTAAATAAACAATATTGCAAGTAATATATCGATATGAACACAACGAAGGTTTGGAAATACATGCTGCTGGCATGCCTGATCATGCTGGTGGCTCCTGCTCAGGCACAGCGATTCTTCAATCTGACCTCTTCTGAAGTCAGAGTAGATTCCGTGTTGCCCCATTTCGTGTATTCCATTCCTTTGACCGGTGCATATCGTGACTCCGTATATACCGTCAGCCTGAAATATGGCGAGTATATCGATATGACTGCCTCCGACATCGCCAATTACAACCGCCTGTCGGGTGCAGTTCCTCCTGAGCAGGTATTACCCCAGCAGCGGGTTACCGAATGCCGTAAGCAGGGCGTACTCCAGATAGATTTCAGTCCTGTCGTATTCCGCAATAACCGCCATCAGCTGCTGGTCAGCTTCATGCTCCAGGTAGATGCCCGTCCTCTGAAGCGCTCCGAGCGTTCCAGTCGAGGTTCTCTGTTGGCTAAGGGCAAAGTATCAGCCTTCACTTCTTCTGATGCTTTGCGCTCAGCTACCTCCCTTTATGCCTCTCATTCCGTTCTTGCCTCAGGCAGATGGGCGAAGATCAGAGTCAGCGAAACCGGTTTCCATCAGCTTACCGAACAGGTAGTACGCCAGGCAGGTTTCTCCGATATCAGCAAGGTGAAGATTTACGGCTATGGCGGCAATCTGCAGAACGAAGCCCTTCTGGCGAGCGAACTGCAGGCTACCGACGATTTGCAGGAAGTTCCTCAGTGCATCGTAGACGGCAAGCATTATTTCTATGCCCAGGGTCCGGTATCCTGGAAGTCAGAAACCGCCCTCCAGCGCATCCGTAATCCTTATTCCGATTACGGCTACTATTTTATTACCCAGACCGATGGAGAGCCTCTGGTGCAGGATTCTGCCACCTTTGTCTCTTCCCATTATCCGCAGTCATACGATTACCATTCTCTCTATGAGTCAGATGGTTACAGCTATTATCATGGCGGCAGAAACCTCTTCGATGCCGAAGAACTGAAGGTGGGCGATGAGAAGAAAGTGGTGATTACGAATACCACCGGTTCTGCAATAGGCAAACTCTCCGTAGCCCTGACTACCGCCACAAACAGCAAGGCTCAGATACTGAAGAATGGCAAGGCTTTGGGCGAAATCACCCTTTCTCTCATGAATGACAATCCTACGGAGGAAACTGCTTACCTCAAGGCTACAGAGCGGGTTGTCACCTATCCCGATTCCGATTTCCAGGATAAGGATACCATCTCCATCAAGGTCTTGTCGGGCGCTTCCATCCGCCTCGATTATATCTCCGTAACGTGGGAAAAGCCTCGAAGCTGTGCCTTTACCGCTGCCAACCTTGCCGCCGGTGGAAAGATTCCGGCTGCCCAGTATGTCTACGGCATCACCAACCAGGATCATCATGCCGATGGAGCAGCCGATATGGTCATCATCATCCCGACCTCACAGAAACTGCTGAAACAGGCTCAGCGACTGAAAGAATTTCATGAACAGCACGACGGACTGCGCGTTACCATCGTGCCTGCCGATGAACTCTATAACGAATTTTCTAGCGGTACTCCCGATGCCAACGCCTACCGCCGCTACCTGCGCATGCTTTCTGATAAGGCGCAGAGCGAGGCTGACATGCCGAAATATCTCCTGCTTTTCGGCGACTGCGTATGGGATAACCGCATGCTTACCTCCGGTTGCAGAACCCTGAATCCCGACGATTATCTGCTGTGCTTTGAGAGTGAAAACTCCTTCAGCGCCGTATCCTGCTTCGTCAGCGACAGTTGGTTCGGCATGCTCGGCGAGGGAGCCGGACTGTATCCTAACCGTGAACTGCAGGATGTAGCCGTAGGTCGTTTTCCGGTAACTTATGCAGAAGATGCCAAGGTGCTGGTAGACAAGACCATCAGCTATGCCCAGAATGCCAATACAGGCGCCTGGCAGAACACCCTGATGTTTATGGGCGATGACGGAAACGGAAACCTCCACATGCAGGATGCCGATGATGTGGCAAATGATGTGCTCACCACCTATCCCGCCTATCTCGTCAAGAAGGTGATGTGGGATGCCTATACCCGCGAAACCTCCTCTTCGGGCAATACCTATCCCGAAGCAACGAGAATCATCAAGCAGCAGCAGGCTGCGGGAGCCCTCATCATGGATTATGCCGGACATGGCGATCCTACCCAGATGTCGCACGAATCGGTTCTGAAACTCACCGATTTTGCCGATTTCCGCAATACCAACCTGCCGCTCTGGGTAACCGCCTCCTGCGATATCATGCCGTTCGACGGACTCGAAGCCAACATCGGCGAATATGCGCTGCTCAACGATAAAGGCGGAGCAGTAGCCTTCTATGGCACCACCCGTACCGTTTACGCCCAGTATAACAGACATATCAACCGTGCCTTCATCCACAGAGTGCTCAGTCTGGTAGACGGCAAGCCTGTCGCGATAGGCGAGGCGCACCGACTGGCGCAGAACGACCTGGTGAGCGGCAACGTACCTAATTCCGGCTCTGATGTCACGGTAAACTATCTTCACTATTCCCTTCTGGGCGACCCGGCGCTTGCGCTCAATCTGCCTAAGCGTCAGATAGTAGTAGATTCCATCAACGGCATCCCTGTTGCCGGAGCCGCAACCCTGCCGATGCTCAAGGCAGGCTCTATCGCCCGCATGGCAGGTCATATCGAGGGAGCAGACGACTTCCGGGGCGTCATCACCGCTACCGTAAGAGATTCCAAGGAGACGGTTACCTGTCGCCTGAACGATACCGGCAAGGATGGCGCTGAGAAGGCTTTCGAATACAAAGACAGAACCAAGACCCTGTATCAGGGCACCGATAGCGTAAGAGGCGGCAAGTTTGCCTTCTCCTTTGCCGTTCCGCTGGATATCAATTATTCCAACCAGAGCGGTCTGGTCAACCTCTATGCGGTGAATACCGCCAAGACCCTCTCTGCCCACGGCTCCAGCGAGCAGTTTACGGTAGGCGAGAGCGAGGAGCAGAAGAACGATTCCATCGGTCCTTCCATCTACTGCTATCTCAATTCGCCTTCCTTCGTAGACGGCGGCAATGTCAACACCACCCCGTTCTTTGTGGCAAAGATAACCGATAAGGACGGAATCAATGCTGCCGGAAGCGGTATCGGCCACGACCTGCAGCTGGTGATAGATGGCGATATGTCGAAGACCTACGTGCTGAACAGCAATTTCACCTACGATTTCGGAACCTATACCAGCGGTTCCACCTATTACAGTATACCGCAACTGGAACCGGGCAAGCACGAACTCACCTTCCGAGCCTGGGATATCCAGAACAACAGTTCTACGGTGAAGCTCCGCTTCAATGTGGTGAAGGCACTGAGTCCGGCGCTCTTCGATGTGGGCGTAACCGCCAATCCGGCTAAGACCTCCACCACCTTCATCATCAGTCACGACCGCACAGAGAGCGATATGGACGTGGTGGTAGAAGTGTTCGATTCGTCGGGCAGACAGCACTGGCGCCATTCCGAAAGCGGTGTACCGGCCTCGGGTAGCTATACTGTAAGCTGGGACCTCACCTCCGATAGCGGCACCCCTCTGGGCACTGGTGTATATCTCTATCGTGTCAAGGTGGCGAGCGATGGTAGCAGCTACACCTCTAAAGTCAAGAAACTCATCATTATCAAATAAAAAAATATATTTACAATGGCAATGAAAAGAATCTATAAGATATTCATCTTGGGATGTCTCGCTCTGATGGCATCAGAAGTGAAGGCGCAGGATAAGAAAGACCTCTTCAATCCTGTGAACTATGCAGTCATTTCGCAAACCATAGCTCCTGATGCCCGTGGTGGCGGTTTGGGAGATGTCGGTGCGGCTACCGACCCTGATGTCAACTCCCAGTACTGGAACCCGGCAAAATATCCTTTCACCATTTCGCGTGCCGGTGTGTCGCTCAGTTTCACCCCTTGGCTGCGCTCGCTGGTCAATGATATGAACCTCGCCTATCTCTCTGGCTATTATCGCATTGGCGATTACAGCGCCGTATCGGCATCGCTCCGTTATTTCAATATGGGCGAAGTGTTTACCAGTCAGGAGGGTGCCGAGAGTGGCACGGGTATGACCATCAATCCTTACGAGATGTCGGTCGATGTGGCTTATTCTCTGATGCTCAGCGAGAAGTTCTCTCTTGCTGCCGCCATCCGCTGGATCTATTCCGATATGCGCTTCGATTATACCGAAGATAATTCGCCTGCCTCCGCTTTCGCCGCCGATATCGCCGCCTATTACCAGAACTATGTGGTCATCGGCCAGCGCGAATGCCAGTTGGGTTTGGGCTTGAATATTTCTAACATAGGTAGTAAGATTACCTTCAGTGGCAAGGAGTATGGCGAGTTCCTGCCAGCCAATATGCGTCTGGGCGCTTCGCTGATGATTCCTATCGACGAATACAACCGCGTTACCCTGGCAGCCGATGCCAACAAGTATCTGGTGCCTACCGTTCCGAAGCAGGAAGAGGGTGAGGACAATTCAGAATACGAAGACCGTGTGCATCGTGAGTATGATGATATTTCGGGCATCAGCGGTATCTTCAAGAGTTTCAGCGATGCCCCTGGCGGTTTCAAGGAAGAGCTGGAGGAAATCAACTACGGTCTGGGTGCCGAGTATGTATACAATGATAAGTTTGCGCTCCGTGCCGGTTATCATCACGAGAGTCAGAGCAAGGGTAACCGCAAGTACTTCACCGTGGGTGCCGGTTTCAAGATGAATGTCTTCTCGCTCGATGCTGCCTATGTGGTGGCTACCGCCAAGAGTAACCCGCTCGACCAGACCCTCCGCTTCACCCTGTCGTTTGATATGGATGGACTGAAGGACCTCTTTAAGAGATAATGTTGAGTGTTGAATGTTGAATGTTGAATGAATAGTGTTGAATGTTGAATGAATAGTGTTGAATGTTGAATGTTGAATTAGGCTAGCGCCCTTGAGTCCGTTAGGCAAAAAATCAACATTCAACATTCAACATTCAATTAATTTAAAGCGATGAATATACGTGTAGGATTTGGATATGATGTCCACAAGCTGGTGGCTGACCGCGACTTGTGGCTGGGAGGAATCAAGATAGATTATGAACTGGGATTGCTGGGCCACAGCGATGCCGATGTGCTGATACATGCCATTTGCGATGCCCTGCTGGGCGCCGCCAACATGCGTGATATCGGATATCATTTCCCGGATACGGCAGCAGAGACACTGAATGTGGATTCTAAGATTCTGCTCCGCAAAACGATGGAACTGATAGCTACCAAGGGCTATACACTGGGCAATATCGATGCCACAGTCTGTGCCGAACGCCCTAAACTCAACCCGCATGTGCCAGCCATGAAAGCCTGTCTGGCAGAGGTAATGGGGGTAGACGAAGACCAGATATCCATCAAGGCAACAACCACCGAGAAACTCGGATTCACAGGCAGAATGGAGGGCATCTCCGCCTATGCCACCGTTCTTATCCAGAAAGGATAGAACGCAATCAGCACGCCCTGTAAGGGCAAAAGCTTTATATTCTGCAAAATGTAGAAAAAGTGTCAGAAAGTTGTTAATTTCCGTTTCTTTTGTTCATTTTTGCTTGATATATATCAAAAAAATGCAAAAACGTCACACTTTCTTGGCTGAATATTTGGTGAATAGCCGAAATAGTAGTAATTTTGCAGCGTCAAAAGGTTAATAGATTGTTTAGGTTAGTAGTAATAGATTTAGGTTTTTAGTTATTAGGTTTTAAGGTAGATTGTTTAACCGATAATTGAGAAAGTCGTGAGACTATTTTGATTAGATTTTTTAAGTTAAACATATTACATGCCACAGCTCGTTGAGAGTTGTGGCATGTTTTTTTATGCCCCTTTCTCCCCCTTCCGTTTCCTCTTTTCCGATTTCCTCGAAAAAAACATGCCTTTTTATTTTGTTTTGTCTCCGATTTGTGCTATCTTTGCAGTATCAATCAATATACGCAGCTTTTTGCGGTATCAAAAATATACGCAGATGAGAGTACTCATAGTAAATACAAGTGAAAAGACAGGCGGAGCGGCAGTAGCAGCCAACCGCCTGATGGATGCCCTTAACAACAATGGCGTTAAGGCAAAGATGTTGGTACGCGACAAGGAGACAGAAGACATCACCGTGGTCAGTCTGCCCCGTTCGCTCAGGTTGCAGTGGAACTTCCTGTGGGAGCGCTGGTGCGTGTTCTGGCATCTCCATTTCTCCCGTCAGCGCCTCTGGGAGGTAGACATGGCAACATCGGGCACCGATATCACCAGGCTCCGCGAGTTTCAGGAGGCAGATGTCATCCATCTCTCCTGGATTAACCAGGGCATGCTCTCACTCAAGAACATCCGCAAGATAATCCGCAGCGGCAAACCGGTGGTATGGACCATGCACGATCTCTGGCCAGCTACCGGCATCTGCCATTATGCCCGTGGCTGCAACCGCTATGCCTCCGCCTGCGGCAACTGTCCGCTTCTCCCCAATAAAGGCAGCAAGACCGACCTCTCAGCAAAGATATTCCGCCGCAAGAAGGAACTCTACCATCGCGGCGCCATCTCCTTCGTCACCTGTAGCCGTTGGCTCGAACGGCAGGCAAAGGGCAGTGGTCTCTTCGTAGGTCAGCGCATCACCAACATCCCGAATCCGATAGATACCCACGTGTTCTGTCCGCAGGATCAGGCAGAGGCGCGTCTGCGTGCCGGTCTGCCAGCCGACAAGCATATCATCCTCTTCGTATCCCAGCGCGTAACCGACGAGCGCAAGGGCATGCGTTATTTCATCGAAGCCATCGACCGGCTGGTAGCGCGCTATCCTGAGATGAAGGAGAATACCGCCATCGCCATCCTGGGCGGCCATTCCGAGGAAGTAAACCTCACCCTGCCGTCCTATTCGCTCGGCTATGTCAGCGATGAGAAGCAGATAGTGGCAATCTACAATTCTGCAGATGCCTTCGTGCTGCCATCGCTTGAAGATAACCTTCCTAACACCATCATGGAGTCGATGGCGTGCGGCGTGCCGAGCATCGGTTTCAGGGTAGGAGGAATACCGGAGATGATAGACCATCAGCAGAACGGCTACGTGGCCAACTACCGCGATACCGAAGACCTGGCGAGTGGCATCCACTGGGTGCTCGAAGAGGCCGACAGGGCGGCGCTGAAGCAGGCATGTCTGCAGAAGGTAGCACAGAACTATTCGCAGCATGCCGTAGCATTGAAATATATTGAAGTTTATAACGAGGCGATGGCCTACAAAAACTATAAGTTATGATTAAGTTCACCGTCGTAACCTGTACGTACAATGCCGAGAAGGAGTTGCAGCGTACCCTCGACAGTGTGCAGCGCCAGACCTACTGCAACATCGAGCACATCATCATGGATGGCGGTTCCCGCGACCGTACCCTCCAGCTGGTGAAGGCATATCAGCATCGCAATGCAGTAGGCGAGAGCTCGCACGAAATCGTGGTCATATCAGAGCCCGACAAGGGACTTTATGATGCCATGAACAAGAGCATCGACCGTGCTACGGGCGATTACCTGGTGTTCATGAATGCCGGCGACACCTTTCCTACAGCCGATACGCTGGAGTATGTAGAAGGCTGTGTAGGCGAAGGCGAAGTACTGCCCGGCGTACTTTATGGCGATACCGATATCGTGGACGAGATGGGCCATTTCCTGCGTCATCGCCGTCTAGCCCCACCCAAGAAGCTCACGTGGCGTTCGTTCATCTGGGGCATGCTGGTATGCCACCAGTCATTCTATGCCCGCACAGACATAGCCCGTGAGATTCATTACGATCTGCACTACCGTTATTCGGCAGATGTAGACTGGTGCATCCGCATCATGCGGGAGTCATCTCGCCGCAAGTTGCCGTTGCGCAACGTCCATGCCGTCCTCACCCATTTTCTGGATGGCGGCATGACCACGCAGAACCACAAAGCCTCCCTGAAGGAGCGTTTCCAGGTGATGCGCACCCATTACGGCCTTCTTCCCACCCTTGCAGTTCATGCCTGGTTCGTGATAAGAGGGGCTGTAAAAAAGTAAAAAGGTAAAAAGAGCCTTAACCCCTTTCGTTTAGTTAATAATTTATAGTTAATAGTTGATAGGGCAGCCTCGCTCGACGGCGTTAGCCCTCTATAAACTATCAACTAAAAAAGCGGCCCCGTTCCCAGCGATTCCATCGCTGGTCCCCTTAAGTCTTGAAAAATAGCCCCTGGTGTGTTCTTGCATCAGGGGCTTTTAACTTTACGGGGACCAGCGATGGAATCGCTGGGGACGGGGACGAACGGGGGTAGGCCTTTTTTACTTTTTTACCTTTAAAGCCCCTTCAGGTCGGTGATGACGGCCTGGGTGTAGGCTCTTATCTGAGATTCTGACAGATCGCTGATATGCTCGGGAGCGAGGGCGGCGATGTGCTGGCGGGTCTCCATCTCTATCATCGTGGCGATAGGGAGGAGCTTGTGGGCTGCCTTGCCGATGGCTTCTATTGATAACCCGCCTTCTGTTGCCTGCTGGAGGTTCTGGAGATGGGATGACAACTCCTGCTTGACGGTGCTGAGTATCTCGGCTTCTGCCTCTGGATCGCCTTCTGCAAAGGCCAGAAGGGGTGCAAAGCGGGAATTCTTATTGGTTTCCTCTGCCATATCCTCTGCTGCTGATGCTGCATCCTCCAATCCGAGGATTTCTTTCAGCTTCTCTGTGCTGAACGGCTTGAAGAGGCAATCGTCGAAACCGGCTTCTTTCAACTCTCTGATGATGCTGGCATCGTGGGCGGTCATTGCTACTACCTTCATGTGGCTGTGGTTGATGTGCTGAATCATCCTGATGCCGTTCATCTCGGGCATTTCGATATCCATCATCATCAGCGCAGGATGCTCGTTGTGGAGCACGGTGAGCGCCTCGGCTACATGCAGACAGGCAAAGACTTGCCAGCTGTCGCCTACCAGCTTCTTCAGCATCTCCTGAAGCAGACGGAGCTGCAACGGGTCGTCATCGAGCAGCAGTATCTTGTGATTTTCGAAATGGGGCTTGGCTGGGGCGAGGGGCTTCTGTTCTTCTGCCTCTTCTACTGCAGGAACGGTACCTAAGGCAAGCGGAATGGTGACGGTGAAGGTGCTGCCCTTGTCCTTGACGGATTCCAGACGCAGGGTGCCCTGGAGCAGATTGACCAGTTCCTGGGTGATGTTCAGTCCGAGACCGGTGCCCTCGATGCCCTGGGCACTCTTCAGACGGGTGAACGCCTGGAACACCTTCTGGCGCTCTTCGGTGGTCATGCCCTTGCCAGTATCCCTTACCGAGAAGGTGAGGAGGTGCTGGGGACTGATGGCTGCCTGGATGGTGACGCTGCCCTTATCGGTATACTTGATGGCATTGCTCACCAGGTTGTTGAGTATCTGACGGATACGGAAGGCATCGGCACGGTAGTAGGTCTGCGGACTGCTGATGCCATCGAGCTCCAGATGCAGTTCCAGTCCCTTCTCCTGGCTCAGGATCTGCATCTCTCCGGCACACTGGCGGAACATGTCGGCAGGCGAGAAATCTACAGGGTTCAGCTTCATCAGTCCGTTTTCCAACTGGTGATAATCGAGCAGGGCGGCAACGAGCCGGGAGAGATGGGTGGCAGAACCCTTGATGCTGTTGAGGCAGGAGATGCCTTGCGGGTTGTCGACATAATCCTTCATCAGGTCGATGAAGCCCGAGATGCTGGCAGCCGGAGCCTTGATGTCGTGGGTGATGGTGAGGAGCAGGCGCTCGCGCTGGTTCATGATGCGCCTGATTTCCTCGTTAGCTTCTTCGAGATTCTCGCGGTAGATGCGTTCCTTCTGCGTATCGCGGTAGATGTAATAGACGAGGATGACGGCGGCTGTGATGGCAACGATGGCAAGTAGACCTATCTGCCAGAGCAGATTCTGGCGCGCCTGCATCGCCTGGTTGATAGCCTGCTGCATCGCCTGACGTTCGCGCTGGTGGATATCGTTGAGCTGCTGGGAGGAGCGCAGGGCGAGGCGGGCATTGGTTATCTGCAGGTCTCTCACCTCGCGGTTGATGGCATCGTGGTTATCGTGTGTAGACTGCTTCTCCTTGCGGTCAATCTGTTCCAGGATATCGGCTACGTTTCCGGCTAAGTTGACCGGGGTAGAGAGGGTATCGGTGACAGCCTGGTTGCTGTCGCGTCTGATGCTGAGCGTTTCGGCATGTTCCTTCTTGAAGGCATCGGCAAGGCGGCGGAAGAAGCCCTTGCGGGTTTTCATCACCTCTACGGTGGTGTTCTTTGCCACATGAGTCTTGGGTGCCTTGGAATGCACGACAACGGAATCTTCGCCACTGTTGAGGCTGTTCATCTTCTCGTGCAGATAGTTGTGGGATGACTTGCCCTGCATGGCGCGGGTAAGCTGCTGCAGATTGGTCTGTTCCTCCTTGAGCAGGTTGGACATGGTGCTGTCGGCTGCCTGTCGCTTTTCGATATAGTCGCGGGTTGCCTGGTTGATAGCGAGCACGGTTGTGGTGTTGCGATATACCAGCCCTATCGCCAGAATCAGTACGATGGCGACGATGATGTAACCCAGGGCTACCTTGAAAGGAACGTTTGTTTGCTGCATCTTCTTATCTTTTAATGTTTTGAGTCTTTTTGCTATTTGCGTGCAAAGTTAATCAAAAATGGGATATAAACCAACGAAAACAGGAGATAAATGCCAAAATCTGGTCATCTATCTCCTGTTTCATTGAAAGCGACGCGTAATTACTATTTTCTGAAGGTGGATTTACTTTGCTACGGTTGAATCCACTGTTGCTGCTGGTGCCTCAACAGGTGTTGCTGTTGTGTCGGCTGGAGCTACTGTGTCTACTGGTTCTGAACCTGCAACGCTTACCATTCTGTTACCTGCAAATACATTGCTAACTGATACCATTGCTACTGCTGCGATAACTGCAAATACTAACTTTTTCATAATTCTTTTGTTTTTTAATTGTGAATATTATTGTTTATTAATTCTCTTGCTGAAACTCATTTGCGAGTTCGCTAAATAATATCACAATAGGCGTGCCAAAAATCGATGAATTTGTTAAGTGTCTGATAATCAGAGGAGATGGTGTTTTGTGCCAGAAACGGGATGTGGGGAAAGTGGGGAAAAGGTGTAGAAAAATTCCCCAATATAGTGTGGAATATATTGGGGAATCTTTTACTCCATGCCGTATTTCTTCATTTTGTTGTAGAGTGTCTTGCGGTCGATGGCAAGCAGTTGGGCAGCCTTGCTCTTGTTGCCGTGGGTGGCTCTCAGGGCAGCGGCGATGCTTTCCTGTTCCGACTGTTCGCTGTGCAGCTGCATATTGATTGGTCGGGCTGGGGAGGTCTGTGCCATCGTCTTCTCCAGTTCCTGGGCACCGATATACTTGCCACGGGTGAGCAGGGTGGCGCGCTTCATCACATTGTTCAGTTCGCGCAGGTTGCCCGGCCAGTCGTATGAGGCAATGATTTCTGAGGCTTTGGCATCCAGTCCGAGCACATTTTTGCCCAGTTCCTGGTTGGCGTGCTTGATAAAGAGGTTGGCAAAGAGGAAGATGTCGGCACCTCTGTCCTTGAGGGCAGGCATGTAGATGGTAAACTCGTTGATGCGGTGATAGAGGTCCTCTCTGAACTTGCCTTCGGCTACCGCCTGCGCCAGATTCTCGTTGGTGGCACAGATGAGTCGGATATCCACATCAATCTCCTGCGTGCTGCCCAGCGGACGGATTTTTCTCTCCTGCAAGGCTCTGAGGAGCTGCACCTGTACTTCGTAGTTGAGGTTTCCCATCTCATCGAGGAAAACCGTTCCGCCGTTAGCTATCTCGAAGGCACCCTTCTTATCCTGTTCGGCTCCGGTAAAGGCACCCTTCTTATATCCGAAGAATTCAGATGCCGCCACCTCCTTAGGAATGGCGCCGCAGTCGATGGCATAGAAAGGCTTGTCCTTGCGCAAACTCTGTTCATGGATGCTGCGCGCCACATATTCCTTTCCGGTGCCGCTGGCTCCGAGAATGAGCACTGACATCGGGGTAGGGGCAACGAGCGAAACGAACTCGTAGAGCTGTTTGGAAGCCTCGCTTTCACCTTTTATATATCTAGGCACCTCTGTAGCGCCCTGCTGCTCTTCTTGGGGTGCATCCTGCATGGCGGCAGATTCCGCACGCTGAGGGGTTGAAACCGCAGAAGCAGCCGACTGGATAGCCTCACGGATTTTCTCTAAGAGGATTTCGGGATGGAAGGGTTTAGCCACGTAATCGGTAGCACCCGATTTCATGGCACATACGGCATTCTGAACCTCTGCATAGCTAGTCATTACGATAAAAGGCAGGTGGGCATCGGTCTTTCTGATATGCTGGAGCAATACCAGTCCGTCGTGGTCGGGCAGGCGCAAGTCGGAAAGAACCAGATGGAATGCATCGCCGGCTCCCATCGCTTTGATGGCAGCGCCTACGGATGTTACCCTTTCTACATCGAATCCTTTCTTTTTGAGCCAAGTCTGTATCATGGTTCCGAATGCCAAATCGTCTTCAACAATCAATATCCTCTTCATAATGTTCTGTTTTATCCTCTTCTAAAATATCGTTATATATAACTTTGTGCAAAGGTACGGAAAAGTTGTATGGAAAGCTATTTAATTCACATTATTTAGCAATAAAACCGACTAAAATTCTACAAACCCTGTTCTATTATCTTATTTTTAGTGAAAAGAACAATTGTTTTCGGATAAAAGCATGCTAGTTGCTTTATTTTTTGTATCTTTGCAACCATGTTAAAATAAGATTTAGAGTCATGAATCCGATAGTACAAACCATCATATTGTCAGCTTCGGCGGTGCGCATGTTGCCGCATATCGCTCTGTATCTGCTTCATAAGAAGAAGATAGATGCCGACCTGCTGAAGGTGCAGGACAGGAAGCCTACGGTGCTCAACCTGATTAAGGCATGCACCCGCGAAAGGAGTTTCCGCAATCTGTTTTATTACCGCATGGGCGAATACCGTTCGGTTTTCATCAGCTGGCTGTTGCCACCCGAGCGTACGATGACCATCTGGTGCCCGCATATCGGGAAGGGAGCGCATCTGGAGCACAGCTATGCCACCTATCTCAACGCAGAAAGCATAGGTGATGACTTCTACTGTCTGCAGATGGTGACGCTGGGCAACGGCAAGGGTGGCAGACCTACCATCGGAAATGACGTGAAGATTTATACCGGTGCCACGGTATTCGGCGGCATCCATATCGGCAACCACGTGACGATAGGCGCCGGTGCCGTGGTATTCCAGGATATTCCCGACGGGGCTACCGTGGTAGGGAATCCGGGAAGAATCATTCAGAAATAATCAATTTAAAGATAGAGAATATGAACTATGCATTGATCATAGCCGGAGGTTCTGGCAATAGAATGGGACAGGACATCCCAAAGCAGTTTATGCATGTAGACAACTGTCCTATCATCATCCATACGATGATGGCTTTTCAGAAGCATCCTGATATTCAGGGTATTGCTGTGGTATGTCTGGCAGGTTGGGAAACGGTACTGCAGTCGTATGCCAACCAGTTCTGCATTACCAAGCTGAAATGGATATTCCCTGGCGGAAGCAATGGTCAGGAGTCGATTCACAATGGTATCTATGGCTTGAAAGAGGCGGGATGCGGTGATGACGACCTGGTGCTGGTGCATGATGCCGTGCGCCCACTCTTGTCGCAAGACATCATCTCATCCAATATCGCCATCTGCCAGAAGTATGGCTATGCCATTACGGGTATCAAATGTAGAGAGGCTATCCTGGAGAGCGAAGATGGTTTCACGACCAACACCAGTATTCCGCGCGACAAACTGATCCGTACCCAGACACCCCAGACCTTCCGTTTGGGCAATCTGATAGCAGCCCACGAAGAGGCTAAGGAGAAGGGTATCACCAATTCGGTGGCATCCTGTACCCTGATGGCAGAACTGGGAGGCAGACAGATGCATATCGTGCCTGGTTCAGAGAAGAACATCAAGATAACCACCGTTGAGGATCTGGAGATACTGAAGGCACTGATGAAGGTTCAGCCTGAGGCTTGGTTAAAATAAACATGTTATGATAGGAAATTCACCATATAAGGAAGATATTGCGCGCCTTTTCCGGGAAGGTTTGGAATTGGAGCGTCTGCATGGCAAGACCATTCTTGTGGCTGGTGCTACAGGATTGGTAGGAGGCTGTGTGGTTGATGTGCTGATGCAGAATCCTGCCCGGTGCTACAAGGTGATAGCAGCCGGAAGAAACAAGGAACGTGCCCGACAGAAGTTTGCTGCCTATTGGGAGGATGAATCTTTCTTCTTTGCAGAGATAGACGTTACCCAGCCTGTCATCAAGAGCATGGACAGGATGATAGGGGAACCAGTCTATAATGAGTTGGCTGAGGGCGCTGATTACATCATCGATGCAGCCAGCAATGCGAGTCCTAACTTCTTTAAGCAGAACCCTGTAGAGGTGATGAAGGCAAACATCAACGGCGTATCCAACCTGCTGGAATATGGATTGAGTCACCGCATGCAGCGCATGGTTTATATCTCTTCGGGTGAAATCTATGGCGAGGGCGATGGCTCAGAATTTACCGAGAAGAGCAGCGGCTATGTGGATTGTGCATCGGTGCGTGCCTGCTATCCATCTTCCAAACGTGCTGCCGAAACGCTCTGCATGGCATACGGAGCAGAGTATGATGCCGATGTGGTGATAGCCAGACTGAGTCATACCTACGGTCCGGGCTTTACGGAGAGTGACAATAGGGTGTATGCCCAGTTTATCCGCAATGTTCTGAAGGGTGAGGATATCATCCTGAAGAGTAAGGGTGAGGCTTTCCGCTCCTGGCTTTATGTGGTAGATGCCGCCCATGCCATCTTGCGCCTCCTGCTGGATGGCGAGAGGGCAAATGCCTATAATGTGGCTCATTCAGAATCGAATATCTCCATCCGCCAACTGGCAGAGCTGATAGCCCGGAAAGCGGATAGAAAGGTGGTGTTTGATATTCCTGAGGCGGATGCGCAGCAGGGCAATACCACGCCTATCACCAAGGCAACCTTCAGTACGGATAAACTCAAGGCTTTAGGCTGGAAACCGCTCTTTGATGTAGAAGAAGGTTTCGGACATACCTTGCAGGAAGTGAGGGAAGGCTAAAGCTTTCTTTTAATCTCATCCCATGTTTCCCGCTTTTCCATGTTCAGATAGTAGCGAAGGTGTTTCTCTACTCTCTGTTCTACGGGTGGAAACTTCATATAGTCGCCAAAGAAGTGGCGCAGATAGGTATCAGCCTGCTCCGGCAGCAAGACGGTGGTATCCTCGAACGGGAATTCCTTGCCCTTGCCGAGCCATTCCTTCGGGAAAATCTCCTTGTAGTGGTAGGAACCTGTATTCACCAGTACGTTCTTCGCCTTATCGAAGTCATACCGGTGACTCATCCCGTCCATCTGCTGGATGAGGCGGTGGCGCATCTTGCTGCGACAGAAGAAGGCGAGCGTCTTGATGGCAAAGCGGCCCCAAGTTTCCTTGTGCAGGAGCAGGGAGATGTACTCAAAGAAAGTATTGTGGGTGGTTACGGCATTCAGACGGTTGATGGTCTTCGAGTATTTGCGATACAGCGCCTTTGCCGTTTCCAGGTCATCGTCGGTGGCATCAAGAGGAAAGATATCTACGTAAAGACCGATGATGCAGGGACGCTCCTTCTCCTCGATAAGGGTGGTTTCGCGATTCACGAGTTTGGAGAAATACAGAGGGTATGACTCGTTGTTGTAGGGAGTTACTACCTCGTATTTGCCAAAGTCTTCATGCTTGGCGATTTCGAGCAGACGATCGTAGTCGGGGCGTGGCATCAGTACGTCGATGTCATCGTCCCAGGGAATCATTCCGTGGTGACGGGCGGCTCCGATAGCGGTGCCGGCACAACAGTAATATCTGAGGTGATACTTGTTGCAGATTTCGATGAAAGCCTTCAATATATCGAGTATTGTGGCGTTCCATTCCTTCTTGATGTTCTTAATATCCATACTTTTTTCTGTTTTACGGCTGCAAAAGTAAGCAAAAAGTTTTGAACTTCAAACTATTTATGCTACTTTTGCATTCTAAAAAGTAAAAACAAGTAATATTCCATATTTATCAGATAGAAACGATGGCAGAATCATTAAAGGAAAAAACCGCCAAGGGATTGTTCTGGGGAGCGATGAACAGTGGCTCTACCCAGGTACTCAATATCCTCTTTGGCATCTTCTTGGCGCGTTTGTTGTCGCCAGCCGATTATGGTATCATCGGCATCCTCACCATATTCACCCTGATAGCGGGCAATCTGCAGAGTAGCGGGTTTACCCAGGCACTGGTGAATATCAGGAAACCCACCGACAACGATTATAACTCGGTGTTCTGGTTTAATGTCCTGGTGAGTCTTACCATGTATGTGGTGCTCTTTTTCTGTGCGCCGCTGATAGCAGATTTCTTCCATCAGCCTTGTCTCACCTCCCTGTCGCGCTTCGTGTTCCTGAGTTTCTTCATCTCTTCGTTTGGTATCGCCCAGAACGGATATATGATGAAGAACATGATGAACAAGGAGATTACCATCGTTAATTTCATGGCTCTGATCAGTTCGAATGTCGTGGGACTGGTACTGGCATTCAACGGCATGGCTTACTGGAGTCTTGCCTGGCAGCAGGTTATCTTTATCCTCGTGCTGAATATAGGAAGATATTATTATACGGGATGGCGCCCGAATTTTCATATCGATTTCGGACCGGTAAGGAAGATGTTCGGATTCAGCGTGAAACTCCTGGTTACCAACATTATCAATACGGTGAGCAACAATGTATTGACCTTTGTCTTCGGCAGGTTCTATCCGATTAATGATGTGGGTAACTATAGTCAGGCATACAATTGGGACACCAAGGCTAATTCGTTTGTTGCCAATACGGTGGGACAAATAGCTCAGCCCGTCTTGGCTTCTATCCAGGACGATAAGAACCGCGAGTTGCTGGTGTTCAGAAAGATGCTCCGTTTCACGGCATTCCTTTCTTTCCCCTTGATGTTTGGCTTGACTTTGGTATCACGCGAATTCATCCTGATTACGATTCATGAGAAATGGATAGCCAGTGTGCCGCTGTTGCAGATTCTCTGTGTGAGCGGTGCCTTTATGCCTATTTACACGCTTTATCAGAATCTGGCTATCAGCAAGGGGCGTTCTGATGTATATATGTGGTGCAACATCGGTCAGGTAGTGGGTTTGCTCGCCTTGGTGTTGTTCTGTCATCAATATGGCATCCAGACCATGGTGATAGCCTATACCGTGTTTATCATCGCCTGGCTTTTGGTCTGGCAGTGGATGATGAAGCGTGTTGCCGGATTGCGGTTCCTGGATGTGGCAAAGGATATACTGCCATTCATGCTCTGTGCAGCAGCTACGATGGTAGTTACCTATTTCATGACCCGCAGCCTGCAGAACATCTATCTCCTGCTGCTGGTTCGTCTGCTGGTTTCAGCCACCATCTACTTCTGTATCATGAAACTGCTGAAGGTGCAGATATTAGAAGAGTGTATAGCTTTCTGTAAGCGAGGTAGATAAGATTCACCCTCTTGACAGGCACTCCCTTTTTGATGAGGCTGATGATGAGGCTGATGAGGCAGCTCTTAGGCTTGTAGTCGAGTGCCTGATCCACCTTTTCGAAGGCTACATGAGCGTTTGCCGCCCAGCGGTAGGCATTGACGATGCCTATCTCTGTGGCTCTGAGGTACTGATGCTTCTTATCGTTCTGCTCGAAAAAATCGATGAGTCGGCGGGTTGATTTGAAGTATGACAGGAGATTCTTTTCAGAGATGTTGTGATTGTAGGAATTCTCATTGTCGGTACGGTAGTAATATACTGCATCATCGATGTTCACCTTTTTGCCGTAGAACATGAACTGGGCATTCCAGAAAAGATCTTCTGCATAGTTGATGCCCTCTTCAAAGAATATCCTGTGCTCCATGATGAGCGAACGCTTATAGATTCTGCCCCACAGCCGGTTGGTGATGATGTTCTGACAAACAAGCAGTTTGAGCAGTTTCTCATCAGAAACATCAAAAGGTTTCTGGAGCATTCCTGCCTTTCCATCGCACCATTCTCGGTAGCTGCCATCAACCAGGTCGGCATGGCTACTATCTGCTTTTCTTGCCAGCTTCTCAACTGCATCTTCCGGCAGCATGTCATCGCTATCGGCAAATAAAAGATAATCGCCTGTAGCTGCCATCAGTGCCGTCTGTCTTGCAGCTCCCACGCCCCGGTTTCTGTCGTGGTGGATGATGCGTACCTGTTGTGCTCTTTCAGGATATTCTTTCAGAAGCGATTGTAGAATGCCGATGCTTTTATCAGGGGTACAGTCATCTACAAAGATGTATTCGATAGACGCATACGACTGCTCGAACAGTGAACGGGCGCACTGTTCGATATATTTTTCTACTCCATAGATAGGGGTTAAGATACTTATTTTCAGCATGATGGTTTTAATCTAAGATACTTTTTTATCTTGTCGGGTTCTCTTTTTTTTTATCTTGTGAGATACTCGAATATCAGCGTGCTGTTATAGAAGAACAGGAAGATGGTGATAACTACGAGTGTTCCACGAAGATAAGGCAGATATTTCTCCTTACAGTTTCTGATGATATATCCGATACAGATCGGAATGATGAACGCCCAATGGGCAGCCATGATATAAACCTCGTTCAGTCCGAATCCCATGACCAGATGAATGAAGGCATCGCATGCCACCCATGAGGCAGTGAGCCAGAGAAAAGCCGATCTTCTTCCCATCCAAAAGCCCATACACAGCAGAATCACGATGATACCCTCTATGATATAAGGAACGGGTGTCTGGTATTTCACGAATATCGGGCGGTGGCTGTGGATATCTTCCAGCAGATGTTCTCTGTGCAGGATAAGCGATTCGCCAAAAACGTTTTCAACCAATGATTCTGAACGGGAGATAGACATATCTGCCCATGAAAGCATGCCTCGTTTCTGGATATTCTTGCCAGCGATAGCCTTATCGTGCTTCTGTTTCTGGTCCATCTTAGCCCTAAAAGTACTGTCTTTCGCAGCCTTTTGGGCAACGAGCCGTTCTCCTTCCAGGCGATTAGGAATAATGAATGCCTTATTCTGGTAGATGCCTGCAGCACCTATCAGAAGGGTAGGCAAGATGATGCCCAATGCCAGATAGTTCGGGCGGAAGAGTTTTTTGCCATTGGTAAAGAGGGCGGCAAGGAAGGTCTTGGCGCCATTGCTCAGCGTGATGCCTGCCGTGAAGAAAAAGAGCAGAGCTGTTTGCCACCAAGGCATGCCCTGGTGTTCCTTCTGCTGTTTGCCTGCCAGATAAAGTGTCATCGACAGGAAGAAAAGCGACATGCCGAAATGGTCATCCACAAAGGTGACGAGCAGCACGTAGGCAAAAGAAAAAAGCATCGCTGTGAGCACATTGCTGTCTATAGCCTTCAGCTGCATCACCTCTCTGAAGATTCTTCTGAAGAAGAGGGTGGAGTAGGTGGAGAAGAATGTCATCATCACCGCCACGATGGTAGTTGCCCAGTTGCGGGAGGTGAGTTCTATCAGCCAGCCGTTCAGTAGCGAGAAAGGATAGAGGAAGAAAGGGAGCATGGGATGGCGATACTCCGTGTAATACACCTTCCACTTCGAGAGGGTAAGGTAGGTGTAGGGGTCGAAACCTGAAATCTGAAAGTTCTTGGTGAAGAGCGTCCAGAATCCTGCTTTCGGTTTGCCGAAATCATCAAAATGATAGGTTATCATCAGCACATTGAAGGCGATGATAACGATGAGTGTAATCAAGGCAAAGAGCCTTTCTTCTTTTTTAATTCTAAATATATTGTTCATTCTCTGATTATTTTTTTGCTGGGCTGATGCATGCCGCATCTCCTTCTTAGCGCTGCAAAAGTAATTGTTTTTTCTGAATATTCAAAAAGAAAGGCTCTATTTTGTGTCTTTTTTCTGATAAAAACGGAGTTTTATTTTGTATTCTCTTTTATTTGGTGTATCTTTGTCGCAATGATGATGAAAAAGTCATCAGGACGGACAGTTGGATAATAAAGATAAATAATGACAATGAAACATGCTTTTTTGATAATGGCTCATGGCAGTTTACCGCTTCTGAGGGTATTGCTGTCGATGCTCGATGATGAGCGCAATGATATATTTCTGCATATCGACCGGAAATCGGATATGCTGGATGGTGCTGAACCGCTGGTTCTTTCCAAGGCACGCCTCTTTGTATTGGAACAGAGGGTGGATGTGCGTTGGGGAAATCTGAGCCAGATTAAGGCGGAGTATGTGCTTTTCGAGGAGGCTTTGAAGCATGGACCTTATGCCTACTACCATCTGCTGAGTGGTCAGGATTTACCTATCAAATCGCAGGATTACATCCATCAGTTCTTTGAGGAGCATCAGGGTAAGGAGTTTGTGGGCATCAATCATGGTGAGGAATTTGAATGGGATTGCCGCCGGAAGATGATGCGTTATTGGCTCTTTACCAGTCTTACCCGCTCGAAGTATGGGGCTTTGAATGCCATTACCAGGCGACTGAACAAATATCTTTCGATGCTGCTCATGCCGTTCCTGCATCGCCAGAAGATGGATTTTGCCAAGGGTGCCAACTGGGTGAGCATCACGCAGGCATGCGTGGAGTATGTGGTGAGCCAGAAGCCGTTTGTATTGAAAAGATTCAATTATACCTTCTGTCCTGATGAGTTCTTCCTGCAGACCCTGGTATGGAATCATCCCGATTTCCGGGCCGCCCTGTATTCTGAAAAAGATGAATATGAGGGCTGCATGCGACTTATCGACTGGAAACGGGGCAATCCATACGTCTGGACTTTGGCAGACAAAGAGGAGCTGGAACAAAGCAACCGCCTCTTTGCCCGTAAGTTTGATATGAAGCATGAGGATATCATCCGCTGGATCAAGGCTTCTTGCTAATATTTATCCTAGCATGTAGCCTGCCAGCAGATATCCGTTGCTTATCCACAGATAGAGGGTGATGGCGAGCATCAATCCTCTGAAGGCCCATTTCAGGTTCTTTCCTTTTGCCTTGAGCGCCAGGAAGGCGATGGCGATAGGAAGGGCATACATATAGTGGGCAGTCATGATATATACCTCGTTGATACCGAAGCCCAAACCGATATGGAGGGCAGCATCCATCAGGAAGAATGTCAGGGTGAGCCAGAGGAACTTTGATTTTCTTCCGGCAAGGATGCCAAGTAAGAAAAGCACAACGATGCATGCCTCTACCACATAATTGACCGCAGACTGGTATTTCACGATAACCGGACGGTTGCGCAATACATCGCCCAGAAGGTTCTGCTGGTGCAGCATGATGCTTTCACCGAAGAAATTCTCGACCAGAGTTTGCGAGCGGGAGGTCGTCTTGTCGGTCCAGTTCATAAATTCGCCCTTGGCGATAGGCTTGCCCGTGTTCTTGTTCCATATCTGTTTATGGTCACGAACATATTTGGCATGCGCTTTATCCTTGATGATTTTCCTGACGGCAGTTTCTACCTTTGCCGAGTCTTTCACGCCAGTGCTGTCGCGGTATTGCTGGTAAATCTTGGCTGTGGCTTCCTTGTTTTTCTTCATCTTAGCCTCGTGTCTTGCCATCTCCTTAGGCCATACGAAGGTGCGGTATTCCCATCTGGCGAAAGCCCACATGAGTGCGGCAGGAAGGATGACTCCTATCAGGAAGTATTTGATACTGAAGAACTTTCTGCCATTGGTGAAAAGGGCGGCAAGATAGGTCTTCAGACCATTGTTGAGCGATACGCCCGCTGTAAATACAAAGAGCAGGATAGTCTGCCAGATGGTAAGCTGTCTGCCTTTCTTCATGCATACGCCTGTGATATACAGGGTACAGAGGAGTATGATCATCGACATGATGAAATGGTCGGGTACCATCGCTGAAACCATCACATAGGCGAAAGAGAAATAGAAGGCAGAGAGCAGATTGGCATCAAAGCGCTCTGTACCAATCACTTCTCTGAATATACGGTAAAGAAAAATGAAGGAATAGAAGGCGCAGAACACCAGGATAGCTCCCACGACAAACTGAACGCAGTTGATGCCGGTAAGCATTATCAATCCTTGATTTATCTGATTCGGGATATACATGAAGAATGCCAGCAGCGGGTGGCGGTATACGTTATATTCTGTGTCCCAGTGAGATACGATGCTATAGGTAAGCGGGTCGAAACCTGCCACATGGAAGGTCTTGACAAAGAGTTTGTGATAATTATCTGTAATCTGCGAGAACTGGCTGTGGTATTTGATGACAGTCAGGGCATTGAGGGCACATGCTATGATGAGTGCGACGAGTGCTGAAACTCTTTCTTCTTTCTTGATTTTAAAAATATCGAATATCTTTTTCATATCTTTCTTTTATCGTGTTTTGGGAATCCCCTTATTTCTTCAGGAAGAACCTTACCAGGAGGAAGTTTACCGGGATGCAGATGCAGAGGGTGGGTATCATAGCCAGCTGTTTGGCTAGACCCAAGCCTACGAAGAGGTTGAGGCAGAGGGTCTGCATCGAGTAGTTGACGATGTGGGAGAGGGTGAATCCTGCTCCGCGCTTGGCATTCGCCTTTACCTTAAATGTATAACGGGTGCTGGCGATGAAATTGAAGATGAAACTCACGATGTAGGCGATGGTGTTGGCTGTAGTAGCCAGACTGTGGTCGCCCATGTTGGGGATGAAATGGGTCAGTGCCGGCATCATAGCCAGGTAGATGACATATTGCAGTACCGTAGCCAGTCCGCCTACGATTCCGAATCTGATGACTTCGCCCAGCTTTTCCCGCTTGGCATCATCCATATTATTTATCTTGTTCTTGATATTCATGTTGCAAAAGTACTTCAAAATCTCCAAATTACCAAATATATCGTGGTATTATTTATCTCAGCATCTTTCCTTTTCCGAAGAGATAAGCCAAATGGGTCTTCTCCATCATCTTGGCGATGCCGATGCTTCCGGCAATGGCGATGAAGATGGTAACGAGGGCAAAACAGATCTCGCTCCTGTCCCAGCTAAAGAGGGGATGATAGAACTTGGCTGCCATCGTAAAGATGGGGTGGAAGAGGTAGATGGGCAGCGTGTTGCGGCCTATATATAATAAGGTGTCTTCTGTCTTTCGGACGTTGGCATTATCCTGTAGGCGTTTGATGAGGCTGTGTATCCACATCAGGGATGAAATGCAGCACCAGCAGGAGAAGACGATGGCGAGCGTGCCCCAGTCGTACCATTCTTCCAAGCCCAGCAAGTTGATCCAGAGCAGCAGGGCTACCGGTGAAGGACGGAAAATTCTGTCAAAGCCGATATGGCATTGTCTGAGTACCGCTCCGATGAAATAATAGGTGGCGGCACTGGGCGAAAGAGCGGGTGTCTTGGACAGGAGCAGGAGTAGGGTGGCGAAGATAAAGAGGCTTGTGGGGGTGCTCATCGTCGTTTTTCCCTGTCTGAGGGCTCCCCAGGTTGCTCCCTTGAAACTGACGTAATAGAGAATGCCGCAGATAATCATGGTCTGGATGAACCAATAGGGACCGATGGAAGTAACGAATATCTTCTCACAAATCTGAGAGAGTGACAGTTCCGTGATGCCATCTCTCACCGGCATGAAATAGGAGAGGACCGAGAAACCGGTCACCATGATGACGTAAGGCAAAGCGAGACACATCAGGTATCTTCCCATCTCCTTTGGGCTTTTCTCGATATTCACGAGATAGCCAGTGATGATGAGGAAGGTAGGCATCATAAACGAGAGAATGCCTGCCTTGAGCTGGGGGTATGCGTTGCCGAAGCTCACGATATGAATCAATATCATGAGAATAATGAGTATGGCTCTTATCCAGTCGATGTCTGTATTCCTTTGTTTCATAATGAATATATTCAAAATCTTTACTTGTTGATGTTACAATTGGTGGCAAATATACATAAAATATTCTTTTCCTCAAAATCTTTTTGCCTAAAATTCCCCCAGATTCTCAAAATCTTTTTGAAACGGGCCTTCAGTTTGTACTTAAACTACATGCAAAATGGAGTAAGCAATATGTTGTAAATCAGCGAGTTGATATACTTGATACGGCGTTTCGCCGTACATGGGTAGTTGAGTAGTATTCTTGGAGGTGTATATAAATACCATAAAAGATACATAATCTTTACAATTATATCTTTCTAAAGGGTGCGATAAAATGATTCATTACAGGCTTCGCGAAGGTTATATCTAGGGACTGTAGAACGAACATGCTGCCCCTTTTTTCGTATTATTGGCATCACGCAAAACGGACTTTTAGGAGACTCTGAGTGACGGAAGAGAGTGACTATCCGGCTACAAATGCAGCTTTGGATGATTGAAAGCAGAAATTGTTAATTTTTGAAAAATACAAGAGAAAAGAGACATTTTTATCGGGAATAGCCCCTTTCAGGTGTCGCATTCCCCCACCAATGCGACACCTAAATGATAGCAATGCGACACCTAGGCAGGGGAATGCGACACCTTTTTCCAAATTATTTTTGTATATTTGCAGCATGGTTGCGAGATTGGAGCCATGCCGGATTGCTGTTCGGCATACCTGTTCATCATACAGGCAAGCCTCTTATGTTTCCAGGAATGATCTTCGTTCTGATGATCCAATGGGCATGATGGCGAAGCCTATCCCATCATAGAGGAAAGCTCCTTATCTTTGTGATAAATTGGCAAGCAGATATATAAGAAAAAATATTAACATTAATTATTTATAACAAAACGTGTATGAAAAAGAAACAATTACACAAACAGAATTGGCTCGTCACGATGCTGCTGCTCGTGATGGCTACCCTCATGCCTTATGGGGGGGCATGGGCACAAACACCGAAGCGGCCTGCCAGTGGTGATGGCAAAGTAGACAATCCTTATAAGATATCCACAGCTGCCGAACTGGCGTGGTTCCGCGACCAGGTGAATAGTGGTTATACTACTATTTCAGCCACGCTGACTAAAGATATTGACTTGGCAGAGTTCTGCCATGCGAAGGATGGCACCAAGTATACTAAAGAAGTCAGTTGGACTCCTATCGGTAACTCTGATAATATTGAAAATATGTACCAAGGTACATTTGACGGCAACGGGAAGACCATCAGAAATCTCTACATCAATGACATCTCTGAGTTTATCGGTATCCCCTGCGAAGCCGGTTTCTTCGGCTATGCAGAAAAGGGCAGCATCAAGAACATCACTTTCGACAATGCAAAGGTAAAGACTACTGCTGATGATTATCGTACTGGAATTTTGGTAGGAGTTGCAGGCTCTTGTATTGAAAATATCAAGATCTTGGCTAACTGTTCGGTAGAAGGAAAAAACTACGTTGGCGGAATAGCAGGAATGGCAAGTGGCGACATCGGCAACTGCGAAAACCATGCAAAGGTGAATGGTGCAAATGTTGTAGGAGGTATTGTAGGTAACTATTGGCAATCCGTCAAATCCATCATTTCATGCGCCAATTATGGTGTCGTAACAGGAAGTGAGGAATGCGTTGGCGGCATTGCTGGATATTTTAACTCAGGAACCATTCAGAATTGTGCCAACTATGGCGATATAACTGGAGCTGATTTTGTCGGAAACCTGATAGGAGATGGTTATATATGTAATCTGAACAATGTGCTTGGCACTGGTAATGTTATTGCTACTTCTGATACAGAGAGTGCCGGTCTCCTTGTTGGACGCATACAAGATTCCTCCAGCACCGCTTCTGGCATCTTGGCATACAACAGCAGCGCGAAGCTTACCATCAATAAAATTGAGCAGACAGGTAATGCTGTCAAGGCTATCGGAAAAGGCTCATTGACTTATCCTGACGGTAAGAATGAAGCTGACGTGGTCAAGGCATTCACCGCAGAGCAGCTGAACAGCGGCGAGGTGGCTTACCTGCTCAACGGAAGCAAATCAGAAGGTGAACTGGCTTGGTATCAGAAACTCGGCACAGATGCTTATCCTGTGCTTGTTGCAGAAGAGGGCAATACTGTATATAATGGAACATTCAATTACTGCGATGGAACGGCTTCCTCATATAGCAACAGTTCTTCTGATAGTGAATTAATTCACGTAGCATCTGCCACTATAACCAGTCCTGAGTTCGACTCAGCCAAGCACATCTACCACATGGGCTGCCGCAACGAAGGCTGCACTCTTCATAAGTATTTCGCAGATGCAGATGGAACACTGGAGGCTAAGGCAGAAGATGGCAAGTTCTATGTCAAGGCTCTGATCCTTACCGATGATGCTTCTTTAGCCATCAACACCCAGGCTAAGTTCACGGTAAAGGACCTGCAGTATAGCCGTCAGCTTACTGAGGGACAGACGGGTTATGTAACACTCTGTCTTCCTTTCGATATCAAAGCAGCTGATGTTGCTGGTGCAGAGAAGTGCTATCCGGTAGGAGATATGATGATTCACATGCCTACAAATGATGCAAGTGTATTGAAATTCGTTCTTATGCTCGATGAGCAGACTGTTATCAAGGCTGGTACACCGATGATTGTTAAGCTTGGTGCAGAGGGCACTGCTCAGAAATTGGTTGCAACGGCACAGAATGTAGAGTACAACGCCAACTTCTTTGCAAATCCAGCAGCCAAGTCGCTGACTCTGAGAGACTGGGATGGTAAGAGTGGTTTTATGACTATCTGCCATGAACTGACAAATGCCTCAATAGGTGGCGTTTATACTACCACTCCTATGGCAGAGGGAAGCTACAGTTTCCGTGCAGATGGTAAGTTTGGTATCCACACAGGTGATTTGTCTCCTTATCGCATGTATCTGAACGTCCAGCCATCGCAGTCGGCTTCTTCACGTACCATGCTGTTCAGCATCGGTTTGCCAGATGACAGTTCTACCACTGGTATCCGCATTATCAGCTTAGGAGATGGCAAACAGACTGGTTCATCAGCCATCTATACCTTAGAGGGCCAGCGCGTAATGGGAACACCTCGCAAGGGCATCTATATCAAGAATGGAAAGAAATTTAGTGTTAAATAATTAATCAACAAGGAATTATGAAAAAGAAAGAATATATATCACCTGCTATTCAGGTAATAGAAATGAATACTCCTTGCATTCTGGCAGGAAGTGGAGGAGAAACCGGTGGAGGAAGTACCGGTGGAGGAATAACGCAAGAAGAATGGGATAGTTGGGGACCAGGCTTCGGTTCGAATGATCCGAACTACCCAGGTCAGGGAGTGTAATTTTACGCTCCTGATACTGATATAAGTAAGGGCTGCAAATGGTAACAATACCGTTTGCAGCCCTTTTGGAATATGATAAGGATGCAGACAGAGACAGAAATTATATGTTTTATGTTGTCAGCCAAGCAACTCAAGTGGTTCAATCAAGCAACTCAAGTGGTTAAGTAAGACAACTCAAGTAGTTCAGTCAGCGAGTTCAGACGTCTCAGTTAGCTGATGCAGACGTCTCGATAAGCTTACAGATACGTCTCCGTTAGCTTACGCAGTAATATCTGTAACCCGATGCAGCCATATTCGTACCCCGATGCAGTAATATCCGTAACCCGATGCAGTAATATCCGTAACCCGATGCAGTAATATCTGTAACCCGATGCAGCCATATAAGTAACCCGATACAGCCATATAAGTTACCCAGCGCAGCCGTCATACGAACAAATTTTATGTAATTATCTATCATCCATCACGATTTGCATCTCTTGCGTCCATTAACATACTAATATACAGATAGTTGAATCGCGTGATAGATACTTCAGAAACGGAAAAATCCATCACGCTATCCATCACGATTTGGGGTTATCCCTCACGATTTTCTCACTACACTCTATCAGATACTGCATATCATTGAAAAGCTTGCGATGGATGGCATCAGGAAAGTCAACGTGAATTATAAATAAGTTTTAACTGAGTCAACTCGTCTTACAAATAAAACTAAAAGTGGTTAACTAAAATAGTTAAACCACAAAAGGTTACGGTTTCATGGCATGAAATATTTTGTTTCATACCACGAAACTGTTTGTTTCAAGCGGAGAAACACTTCGTTTCACCCTGTGGAACGAACCGATACGTCTCACTAAAGCTTTTGCCCTTACAGGCGCGACATTTCCTTATCGCCACGGCTATCACCGAATGCTTTTATCTCGTATTGGGAGCGGGCGAAAGGATAAAATAGAAAGGCATCTACAAGATATTCTATAGCCAAATCGAAGGAAAATAGCTCGATTTGGCTATTGTATAACCTATTCTTTAGCCAAATCGAGTTAAAATTCATCGATTTGGCTAAACAATCCTTGCTTTTCTCGGATAATTATCTTATATTTGCACCATTATTAAAGTTAGATTAAAAAGGTATGGAGCAAATTATCGGACGAAAGAAAGAAATCGAGCTGTTGACAGAATATTATCATTCTGGCAAAGCTGAGTTTGTGGCAGTATATGGCAGGCGTCGTATCGGCAAGACTTATCTTGTGAGAAATCTCTTCCGTGATAAGTTTGCCTTTGATATGTCTGGGTCTATAGAGGCACCAGCAGAGGCGCAACTCTCTAATTTCGGGTTTGCGCTGAGGGAATATGGAGATTCCAAACAGCCTATTCCTACGAATTGGACAGAGGCTTTTGAGGCATTGAAACAGTTGCTAAAGGCAAAAATGAAAGGCGAACGACTCGTTGTTTTTATCGATGAACTACCATGCTTGGATACGCCGAAATCTGGTTTCCAACAGGCTTTTGAGCACTTTTGGAATGGATGGGCAGCTTACCAAAGTGAAATCATGCTTATCGTTTGTGGCAGTGCTACGTCGTGGATGATAGCCAATCTGATAGATAGTCATGGTGGGCTTCATAATAGGATAACGCACGAGATGTATCTTGCTCCTTTTACTCTTCGTGAGACGGAACTGATGCTGCAAGCTTATGGATTCTCATGGACTCGCATTTCTATCCTTCAGATATATAGCATCCTTGGTGGGGTGCCTTATTATCTCAGTTTGTTGGATAAAAAGCAAGGTGTGGAAGGGAATGTCGACAGATTGTTTTTCTCATCCCACGCTGAACTGAAGCGAGAATATGGAAGACTTTATTCGTCCTTGTTTAGAAATTCTGAGGCCTATATGCGTGTCATAGAGGCACTTGCCTCATGCAGACAAGGTATGACCCGAAAGGAAATCATGGAGAAATTGAAGCTGAAATCGGGTGGAACCTTGACAAAGGTTCTTAGTGAATTGATAAATTGCGATTTCGTAAGAGGGTATAATACCAGGGATAAGAAGATAAAACAGAAAGATCAAATCTTTCAGCTCACCGACCTCTATACATTATTTTATATGACGTTTTGCCATCCTGGTACGACGGACACGGAATATTGGACTCACTTGATGGGCAAACCTCGTCAAAATACTTGGTATGGCTTGGCTTTTGAGCGAGTTTGCATGTTGCATATTCCTCAAATCAAGCATTTCTTGGGGATAGATCAAATCCATACCGAGTATTATTCTTGGCGAAGTAAGGTTTCAAAGCCAGCTGCGCAAATCGACTTACTGATAGAACGTGCCGATAATCTCGTGAATCTATGTGAAATCAAGTATTCGCAGATGCCTTACACAATCACTAAGGAGGAGGATATGCGCATTCGTAATCGTATGGCTGATTTCGTGGCAGAAACAGGGATAAAAAGTGGCATTATCCCAACGATGATTACTACTTTTGGCGTGCGCCTTACACAGTATGCAGCCTTGGCTCAAGTACAAATTACAATGGACGACCTGTTCACTTGATTTTGGGCTAATAACCACGTTTTATCTGAAGGGCTTGTAATGACCTTTGTCGGCATAGGCGAGCATCTCCTTGTCGCCTCGGCTGTCGCCAAATGCCTCTATCTCGTATTGGGAGCGGTCGAAAGATAATGAGGGGGTACCGTAGGCATTGGCGGTAGTGGTGGTCAGTGCCTCGCAGATGCGATGTACCTTTTCCTCGCCATAGCAGTTGTTGCTCTTGAACTTGCCGGTAAGTCTGCCGTCAATCACTTCTATCTGGGTGCCTAAAACCCTGACTCCATCCAGGCCGCGAACTTTAAAGAACGGGCGGACCCAATTGTCGATGCTGGCACTCACGATGAAAACCTGAGCACCTGCAACCAGGGCTTCGTGTACCAGCGTAACACCTTTGGGGCGTAACAGATGCTGGTATTCTTCGGCAAAATCGCGGCAGAGCGCATCAAACTTCTCGATACGCATGCCGGCAAAAAGATGGGCAAAGATGAGTTGCTTCGCCTTCCAGTTGGGAAAGAGATGCAACTTCATCAGTATCAGGAGCGGACTGTACATCAGGAAAACCATCAGAAACCGACCGGTACCCTTGGCATATCTGATGAATTCCAGCAGGGTATCGCTTGTTGTCAGCGTTCCGTCGAAATCGAAACAATATAATTTTTTCTTCATTTTCTTATACGATATAAATAAGGATCAGGAAGGAGAGCAACCAGGCAAGCACGATAAACTGGGTGATGCGGTCGCGCAGGATAATCTTCGTAGGGTCACCACTCTTCTGGTCTACCACAGCTATCTGGATGTATCTCAGCAAACCAACCAGCACAAAGACACTCGTAAGATAGAGATTCTCGGTATGGAAATTCTCGATGACCTCCGGACTCACCGTATACATGATGTAACATACCTGGGTTACGGAAGCCGTAATCGTGATAGCCTGGTTGATGAAAGTGAGGTTGTAGCGGATGGTATTCTTGCGGGGAGCCTCGCCCGTCTTCTCCATGCGCAGCACATCATCGCGGCGCTTGGCAAAACTCATGAAGAGGGTGATGAGGAAGGTCATCAGCACAATCCACTTACTGAGTACGATGCCCGTAGCTACACCACCTGCCAGCAGACGGAGTACGAAACCGAAAGCCACGATACATACATCGATGATGGCATATTGCTTGAATTTGGCGCAGTAGCCGAGATTCAGAAGCCAATAGAAAATGATGATTCCCATCGTCTCCCATGAGCCGAGCAGGCTGCATACACCCATAGAGAGAGCAAACATCAGGAACATCAGTCCGTATGCCTGCTTGATGCTGACCGCTCCCGATGCTATCGGACGATGACACTTGACCGGGTGGCGGCGGTCGGCCTCCACATCATAGATATCGTTGAAACAATAGATGCTTGATGCGGCAAAACTGTAGGCGAAGAAAGTAATCAGACCCGCCAGCAGGGCATCTGTATGCAACAGGGCGCCGCCAAAGAACAGCGGTAAGAAGATAAAGCCATTCTTGATCCATTGCTTCGGGCGAACCAGTCGCAGCAGCGCAGCAAAACCTTTACTGTCTTCCAATTTATTCTCGTTCATAAAACTCCTATTTTTCTTAATAAATAAACTCCTTTTTACTTGATAAACTTAGCTAACTCTTTAGAAATCCATCCGGCTATCTTGCTCAGAATCCATGCTGCAGGCAGGGTGATGCCTATGCAGATGAAAAAAGTAGGCCAATAGCCCAAGTGATGCGGTTCTAGGTATTTCAGCACGAAGTGGATATGGAGCAGATAACACTCCAGACTCAGCGCTCCCACAAACATGAACCCCTTGTTAAACCAGCTCGGTGTGCGGCGGAAGATGCGGTTCAGCAGCAGGATACTCGTGATGGTGAGCGGGATATAGAGCATGCGTTCCAGGAAGAGCGGAAACATGCCGTGCTTCTCCTGTTCCAGGAAGATGCTCGCCAGCAGCGTCATCAGGAACATGAGCCATATCATCCATATCGAAGCGCCGTCGAGCGTCTGTTTCTGTCTTACCATCTCACCCATGTTGATGCCGATGAAGAAGATAGGCACGCGGCTCCAGAAAATCTCCAGGTGTCCTACAGCCTGATGTATCGGGGTAACATATTGTACCAGGATGCACCACATGATCATCACCACCGGCAGCCAGCGGTAGATAGGATGGCGCTTGATGAGTTCCATGTAGGCAGGGGCAAAGAGATAGAGCATCATCGTAGCTGGGATGTACCAGAAGTTGAGCTCATCATGCAGCCAGAACCCCCAGTTGATGGTTATCTCGCCAAAGAGATTGATCCAGTTCCAGGTGCTTCCGCCCTGGAAAGAAGGGATATAGAAGAGGCAGGCTATGATGAGCCAGGTAGGGTAGATGCGCAGATAACGACGGATGAAGAAATGCTTGGCAGAAGGATTCTTCATCCACGAGAACCAGAGACCTATTCCGCTGAGAAAGAGGAACATGTCTACACCGACATTGCCCATTCTGCGAAGCCCGAAAAAGGCATCTTCTCTAGGCAATGCCACATGAAAGAGGATGATGAACAGCATGGCTGCTCCCATCAACTCGCCGCGAAACCGGCTGATATTCGCCAGTTCTATATCTTTTATCTTCCAATTCATGCTGGTATTTCTTTTTTGTTTATTATGGGGGACAGGCGATGGAATCGCCTGGAACGGGGGCGCTTCCTTCTTCCTATTGAAGAGGGTTAGGGCTTCGGGTTTGGAATCTTCTTCATCAGTTGGGTGAAGAGCCATGCCAGACAGATGCTCGATATGATGTAGAGGAGCAGACCGGCATAGATGTCGCCCTGACGGCTGATAGGGATGAATATCTTGCGGGTGATAGGGTGGCATACGAAGAGGGCGGCTGATATGCTGCCCATCCACTCTAATACTTTATAAATACCAGATAGCCAACTGATGTTCTGAAGAAGGTCGGCTACCAATACGCTCAGCAGACAGAAGAAGAAAGGCACGAAGGTCCAGCCAACCATGCTGCCGCTCAGACTGTAGATCAGCGAGATGCAGAAGATGCAGCCAAAGAAGTTGGTGATAGGCGAATGGAACGTCATCAGAATCTTCTCGCCATATTTGGCATAGAGGATGCCCAAACCGAATGGCAGCATGCCGCCCATGAAGTTGTAGCGGTAGCGGTTCATCACTTCACTCTCCGGATTGTCAAAGCCCAGGATGAGCTGGATGCCGATGCAGATGGCCATCAATCCTACGGTCCATCCCCAATGGCGGCGATAGAGCAGCAGTCGATAGACGATGTAAAGTTGCAGCATCAGACCAAAGAACCAGTACGGACCCGGCCAGATGATGTTATCCGGATTTGGCAATACATTATTGAACATGCCCAGCATTGCAACGATGTCGAGCGCTGCATAGTGGTGAGAGCCAGGCGTGATAAGGTCGAGCATCGTGAATGCCACGAAACCTACTATCATCATCTTGAAGAGTTTCAGATAGTGATAGCGGATAAAGTGGAGCGGTTCGCGCCAGTTGATGCTTCCTGTAAGTTTCTTGCCCGAGATGCTGTACATTCTGGTCTGCTGTTCGGTAGAGAGATGAGGTTTAGCCTCGTATTTCATCACCAGTCCGTAAGCACTCAGAAAGAGGAATACGGGCACACCGTAATGGCCGAAGAACGAGAGCAGGTGCACAGGCAGGTTGAGGTCCATGCTGACCATTACCTGGTTCAGCCAGTCAACATTGTGCTGGAAGTATTGATACTCGTTCTCCTTGACAATAGGTCCCAGCCAATGGCAGTAGTTATGCAAGAAGATGCCGATGATGGCGAGTCCTCTCAGGGCATTGCATGCCGGGCGTGATAGAATAGTACTATTCATAATCAGTTTCTCCTTTCTTTCTTTTTTACCTTTTTACTTTCTTCCTTTTTTATCTTTTCCAGATGCGCATCACGAAGTTTGTCGTAATCGGCAGAGTTTTTGAGGATACGTGGTCGCATCTCGTCATATTTCGAACTCAGGATGTTATATTCCTCCTTATAGGTAGGTGTCTCAATGCCAGCCAGATACAGCAGGAGATGAGGCAGGGCATCGGTCATGAAGCGCTTGTCCTTAGCCTTGCGTATCTGACGGTAAATGTCGCGGTGATTTCTGATATATTTTGGCGAACAGTATATCCAGAACGGAATTTCAAACTCATAGTGAGCCAGCGGCCAGTCGATTTCTGCAGAGTGGTTACGGCAGATGAAGCCTCGGTTCTCTTCGTAGCATTCCTCGCCATGGTCGGGCACGTAGATGACGATTGCATCCTGCTTCTGGAATCGCTTCACAATCTGGGCTACGATAGAGTCGTTGTAGAGGGTGGCGTTATCGTAATGACTCAGCATCTTGCGCTGGGCATTGGTCAGTTCAGGGCGCTTGTCTTCATAACTGCTTGCCCAGAACCGGGCTTGCTTGGTGCGGTAGCGCTGCTTATAGTTTACATGCTGGCCCATCAGGTGGAAGATGGTGAGGTTGTGCTCCTTCTGGAAGTTCTTCAAACTGTCATCATAATCTTTCAGCAGTCCGTCGTCCAGATCGTGGAGTTGGGTGTTGCGATGGTCAAACTGGAGTTTGCTCAGTTCCGGGTTGTTCAGGAAGAAACCGCCGCTGAAGTCGTAAACCGCCTCCTTTGCCTGTGGCAGGAATTCGTTGGTGATGAAGGTTACGTTGTAGCCTGCCTTTCGGAACACTTCAGGGAAGAGCGGATAGTCGCACCATTCGCCTTTCTCGCCTACCACATGGGTAGAGAGCATGTTCTTGAAAACGAAACTGGTCAGGTTCCAGCAGGTTACCACATCGGTAAACTTGGTGAGTTTGCGCGATTTCTCCAAGGCTACCTGCTGTGGAGTGGTATCCATAAAATAGCCGTACTGCTGGGAATGATGGCGGCCGAAGCTTTCGCCGATAATCAGCACGATGTTTGGCGAACGGTAGCTGCAGCTGTCAACCTTTACCTCGTGGGCAGCATGAATGAGTTGGGTAATCTGCTGCGCAGCCAGCTGGTTGGCATAGATACTGAATTGGAGTCGGTAGACAGGCAGATAGAGTACAGCATGATCCTTTTCTGTCAGGATATGCTCTACTTCGCCTATCGTTCTACCGTTCATGAGTTTATGGTAAGCCATCTTGTTGTGCCAGGAGGTGCAGCATCCTATGATGAAGATGATGAGGCATAGGATTCCGAAGCTGGCAGGCATGGCTGCAGTCATGCGGGGGATAGCCATCAGCCGTTTCTTGACAGAAGCCAATTCCAGAACGGTAATGATGAAAACGTATAGCTTGATGAGTTGCTTGCGGAAGATGGCGATGAGAATCTGGATGAGAGCCAGAAGCAGGATCCAGCCCACACTACTGAAGAGAACCTCGGCAGAGATGAGGGCTGAGAGGAAACTGCTAGCCTCCGAACTGTTGGTCTCGCCCACCAGCATCAGCATAGAAGGGTTGAGCGTAGAGCCGAAATTCACGTAGCAATAGGTGTCGGCGGCAGCTGTACTATATAATATAAGGTATAGTACGGCACGCAGACCCCAGCGCACCTTCTTGGGGAAGATGGCGACAACGGCACACACCACATAGAGGTCGACAAAGAGTTCCAGGAACAGGTTGTCGTATAAAGTTCCCTTGGCAGGTGTAGTCACGATAGAACTGATCATGCCCAGCAGGTACATGAACACAAAGAAGTTGGCATTTCTGCGAATCGGCGCAGAAGCCACGTTCAGACACTTCTTAATGATTTCTTTCCAACTCATTTTTTGCTGTTTGTTGTTTAAATATGATTTTAAGCGTTTTCGGAGAGAGGGATGCCTAGAGCTGCCTGTAGTTTCTGACAGCCAGTTGCTCGATGCATTCCGGCACCATTCCCCTGATGCTTTCCTCCTCTTTGATACGCTTTCTGATTTCCGTGCTGCTGATGTTGAGCAGTGGAGTTTCTACGATGGTAACGCCTTCTGGCACATTGCCTATGCAGGCTCCCTGGCGCGGATAAACCACGATGGGATAGTGGGCTAGGATGTCGTCGTGGTGGTACCACTTGTCGAAAGCAGCCCAGTTGTCGCCACCAATCAGCAGGGTGAACTCGTTTTCGGGGTAATCCTTGCTGACGGCTTGCAGCGTGTGCCAGGTATAAGATGGCTTAGGCAGGCGGAACTCGTAGTCGCATGCCTTCAGTTGTGGCTCGTGCTCCAGCGCTTTTTCTACCATTTCCAGGCGCAGCTGGTCGTCGAGCAAGTCGGTAGCGGTCTTCTTGAATGGGTTCATGGGCGAAACCATGAACCACACCTCGTCCAGGCAGGCCTTCTCGCAAAGGCTTTTCGCCAATGCAATATGGCCCGTATGGATGGGGTTGAAGCTACCGCCAAAGATTCCTACCTTCTTCATTTCTTACTCTGCGTCTAGGAAGGCCTTGACGAGCTGATAAACCTCCTGCTGAGCCTTCTCCAAGTCATCGTTTACGACCACGTGGTCAAACTGAGGGGCGAAGGTCAACTCATAGCTTGCCTTGGCAAGGCGCTGCTCAATCACCTCAGGCGCATCAGTATTGCGGCCAACCAGACGGCGGCGCAATTCCTCTACCGAAGGTGGCTGGACAAAGATGCTCAAGGCACGCTCGCCATAAAACTTCTTGATGTTTACACCACCCTTCACGTCAACATCGAAAATCACCGACTCGCCCTTGGCAAGCTGGTTTTCTACCTGTGACTTCAGGGTGCCGTAGAATCTGTCCTGGTAAACCTCCTCATACTCCAGGAACTCGTCAGCCTCAATCTTAGCCTTGAATTCCTCTGGAGAGAGGAAGAAATACTCTACACCATTCTGTTCTGTACCGCGCGGAGCACGAGAGGTGCAGCTGATAGAGAAAGCCAGCTTCAATTCCGGGTGCTCTTTCATCAGCCAGTTTACGATGGTGCTCTTACCGCTGCCCGATGGGGCGCTGAAAATTAACAATCCGTTCTTCATTTTTTATTCTTCTTTTCTTTATTTGCTGTTTGATAGGGGGGGCTTTTTGGACAGGCGATAATCGCCTGGAACGGGGGCGAGGCTTTCAAAAACGCCACTTGAGGGGCTTTTGAGGCGGCTCTTGAGGGAGAGAGGAGGTGCCTGTCTCTTGTTTAGAGGGCATTCAGCACCTGCTCCTTGATCTGCTCCAGTTCGTCCTTCATCTTCACCACGATGTTCTGCATCTCAGCCTGGTTGCTCTTAGAGCCGGTGGTGTTGATTTCGCGTCCCATTTCCTGTGCGATGAAACCGAGTTTCTTTCCTACACCATGACCTTCTTCATTCATGGTCTCGCGGAAATACTTCAGGTGGTTGGCAAGGCGCTGCTTCTCCTCGCTGATGTCGAGCTTCTCGATGTAGTAGATGAGTTCCTGCTCCAGGCGGTTCTTGTCGTAATCCACATTCGGAATCTGCTGCAGGCCGTTAACGATGTTCTGTCTGATCTTCTCCACGCGAGCCTTCTCGTATGGTTCGATGCTAGCCAGGAGAGTCTGGATGTTATCCACCTTCTCAGTAAATTTCTTCTGGAGAGCGGCTCCTTCCTGCTTGCGGAAGGCTACGAGATGGTTCACAGCCTCGCAAATTGCATTTTTTGCCACTTCCCACTCCTCATCGCTCAATTCTTCCACATCCGTCTTCGTTGTTACATCAGGAAGACGCAACAGAGTGCTGTACCAGTCGGTTGGCTCAGGAATGCCTGTTTCAGCCGAAATCTTCTTGATTTGCTGGTAATAATTCTGTACAAGCGCCGCGTTGATAGGAGTGGCATCTGTAGTAGCATCCTTATCAATCCAGATGGCGAAGTCAACCTTGCCTCTTTCTAGATTTTTAGAGATATACTGACGGATTTCCATCTCCTTCTCTCTATAGAGCGGAGCAATACGAGTAGAGAGGTCAAGAGTCTTGCTATTTAATGACTTTATCTCTACATTAATCTTCTTTGTTTTAAAGGCCGCGGTAGCTTTTCCGAAGCCTGTCATTGACTGTATCATATAATCTTTCGCGTTAAATTTCTGCAAAAGTACAAAAAAAAGCGAGAAAATGAGTATATTTGCACCTTATTTAAGAATATATTTTTTAATTATGTCGTGTATTTTGAATATTGAGACGAGTACGGACGTGTGCTCAGTGGCAATTAGTGATAGTGGACAGGTGATTTTCAACCAGGAAGATCACACAGGTCCTAACCATGCTGTTAAGTTGGGTGTGTTTGTGGATGAGGCTCTTGATTTCCTCGATTCTCATGGTCTTCCGCTGGAGGCTGTGGCGGTAAGTTGTGGTCCGGGTTCTTATACCGGATTGCGTATCGGTGTGAGTATGGCGAAGGGCATCTGTTATGGTCGCGGTGTGAAACTCATCGCTGTTCCAACACTCGAACTGATGGCAGTGCCTGTATTGCTTGGCGAACATCCTGAGGAGGAAGACGCTCTCATCGTACCTATGCTCGACGCCCGCCGCATGGAGGTATATGCCGAAGTGCTCGACCGCGCCCTGAAGGTGGTTCGCCCTATTCAGGCTGATATTGTGGATGCTGATACCTACAAGGAATATCTGGACCAGCATCATGTGTACTTCTTCGGAAATGGCGCTGCCAAGTGTATGGAGACCATCAACCATCCGAATGCTCACCTCGTAGAGGGCATTGAGCCTTTGGCTAAGAATATGGCTCCGCTGGCAGAGAAGCGTTTTGTAGAGGGCAAGTTCGAAGATGTGGCATATTTCGTGCCTTTCTATCTCAAGGATTTCGTGGCTAAGATGCCAAAGAAACTGCTCTAGAATTATTGATTATATAAAATATGTAAGAATGAATATAGAAGGATTAGACTATAATACCCAGAGAGCTAAGCTCATTCTGCCTGAGTATGGCCGTGAGATTCAGCAGATGGTAGACCATTGTCTGACGCTTACCGACCGTGAAGAGCGCCAGCGCTGTGCAGAGACCATTATTGCTGTCATGGACCGTATGTTCCCTGAGAACAGAGGGGTAGAGGACCATGAGCAGAAACTCTGGGACCAGCTTGCCATCATGAGCAATTTCCAGCTCGACATCGATTTCCCTTATGATGTATCGGATGCTGTGAAGATAGCAACCAAGCCGGAGCCTTTGCCATATCCTATGCAGCACATCCCGGTGCGCCATTATGGAGCTATGCTCTTCGAGATTTTCGAAAAGCTGAAGACGATGGAACCAAGTGAGGAGCGCGATAAACTCGTGGAGCTTACTGCCAACCAGATGCATCGCGACCTGGTAACTTGGAGTCATGGCTCCAGTGATGTAGCCAAGGTAGCTTCCGATCTGGCACGTTTTACCGATGGCAATATCCAGCTCGATCTCGATACCTTCGTTTTCGAGAAGATTGAGGCGCAGCCTAAGAATGTAAATAATAATAAGAAGAAAAAGTAATCCACATTATTATATATAGTAGACAAGCTTATGGAGTCTTTCATTATAGAGGGCGGTCATCCGCTCAAAGGTACTATCACGCCTCAGGGCGCCAAGAACGAGGCCCTGCAGGTTATCTGTACCACAATCCTTACCGACGAGCCTGTGCGCATCACCAACGTGCCGGACATCCTGGATGTGAACAACCTGATTAAGTTGCTCCAGGAGATAGGTGTCAAGGTAACCAAGCACAGTCGTCACGACTATACATTCCAAAGTGATGAGTTGAAACTCGATTATCTCGACAGTCTGGAGTTTGTGAAGAAATGTTCTTCTCTTCGTGGTAGTGTGCTCATGATAGGTCCGCTGCTCGGTAGATGTGGCAAGGCTACCATAGCTCAGCCGGGTGGCGATAAGATAGGTCGTCGCCGTCTGGATACCCACTTCCTGGGCTTCAAGTATCTGGGCGCCAACTTCGTTCACGATGATGAGCGTAATGTTTATCAGATACAGGCTAAGAAGCTGAAGGGCTGCTATATGTTGCTCGATGAGGCTTCGGTTACCGGTACCGCCAATATCATCATGGCATCAGTATTGGCAAAGGGCACTACCACCATTTATAATGCAGCTTGCGAGCCATATATCCAGCAGCTCTGCCATCTGCTCAATGCGATGGGTGCTCAGATTAGCGGCATCGCCAGCAACCTGCTCACCATCGTGGGTGTTGATAAACTGCATGGTGCCGAGCATCGCATCTTGCCTGATATGATTGAGGTTGGTTCGTTCATCGGCATGGCGGCAATGTGTGGCGAAGGTGTGCGCATCAAGAATGTGTCTGTCAAGGATTTGGGTATTATTCCTGATGCATTCCGCCGCCTGGGAGTGAAGATAAAGATAGAGGACGATGACCTTGTGATTCCAGAACAGAAACATTATGTCATCGATTCGTTTATTGACGGCACCATCATGACGCTTGCCGATGCCCCTTGGCCAGGACTCACTCCTGACCTTCTTTCCGTGCTCCTCGTAGTGGCTACCCAGGCTCGTGGCAGCGTCCTCTTCCATCAGAAGATGTTCGAGAGCCGCCTCTTCTTCGTGGATAAACTGATTGATATGGGTGCGCAGATCATTCTCTGTGATCCTCACCGTGCTGTGGTGGTTGGTCATGACCATAAGATCAAACTGCGTGCTGGCAGAATGACCAGTCCTGATATCCGTGCCGGTATTGCCCTGCTGATTGCTGCCATGAGTGCCAACGGTACCAGCCGCATTGCCAATATCGCCCAGATAGACCGTGGTTATGAGGATATCGAGCATCGCCTTAATGCGCTGGGTGCCAAGATTACCCGTGTCAGTGATTAATCAATGTTAAATGTTAAATGTTGAATGTTGAATGATTAGACGCGATGAAGTATATAAGATAGGCAAGTTGGGAAAACCTCATGGCGTGAAGGGCGAGATTACTTTCGCCATTACAGATGATGTTTTCGACCGTGTAGATGCCGAGTACCTGGTACTCGACATCGATGGCATCCTCGTGCCTTTCTATTTAGAGGAATATCGTTTTAAGAACGATGAGAATGTGCTCGTGAAATTTGAGGATATCGATACCCAGGAGCAGGCACGCAACTATACCGGTTGCGAGGTTTTCTTCCCACGTCATCTCTCTGACAGTGATGAAGAGAACATGAGCTGGGCAGAAATCATCGGTTTCCATCTGGTAGATGCCGTAAGCGGCAAGGTGGTAGGTACCATAGAACATGTAGACGATTCTACCCTCAACCTTCTTTTCGAGGTAACAACCGATGCAGGTGATGAAATCCTGATCCCTGCCAGCAACGACCTCATCGAAGAGGTGAGTGCTGAAAAGAAAGAAATCAGAATGGCGATTCCGGAAGGATTGCTCGACTTATAAAGTGAAGAAATATGAAGAAACAACAGATATGTATTCTCGGTTCTACGGGAAGTATCGGTACACAGGCGCTTGATGTCATCGAGCAGCATAGTGACCTTTACGAGGTGTATTGCCTCACCGCCAACAACCGAGTGCAGGAACTTGCCGAGCAGGCTCGCAAGTTCCATCCGGCTGCTGTGGTCATAGCCAATGAGGCTCGCTACGAGGAGCTGAAGGATATGCTCAGTGATGAGCCTGATATCAAGGTTTATGCCGGTGCTCAGGCGCTTTGCGATATCGTACAGGCTGAGCCTATCGATATGGTGCTGGCTTCCATGGTAGGCTTCTCGGGCCTGGAACCAACCATCCATGCCATCAAGGCGCGTAAGAAGATATGTCTTGCCAACAAGGAAACGCTGGTGGTAGCGGGTGAGCTGATCTGCAATCTTGCACAGGAATATCATGTGCCTATCCTCCCTGTTGACAGCGAGCATAGTGCCATCTTCCAGAGTCTGGTGGGTGAGGGCGACAACGAGGTAGAGAAGATTCTCCTGACCTGTTCGGGCGGTCCTTTCCGCAATTATACTCACGAGCAGTTGGAGAAGGTGACTGCTGCCGATGCCCTCAAGCATCCTACCTGGGATATGGGCGCCAAGATAACCATCGATTCGGCTTCGCTCATGAACAAGGGCTTCGAGGTGACAGAAGCTAAATGGCTCTTTGGGGTTCCGGCTGACAAGATTGAGGTGCTTATCCATCCGCAGAGCGTTGTGCATAGTGCCGTTCAGTTTGTTGATGGTGCTGTCAAGGCTCAGTTGGGTGTGCCAGATATGCGTCTGCCTATCCAGTATGCCTTCTCTTTCCCTCAGCGTCTGCATCTGAATGGCGATCGTCTCGACCTCTTCAAGACGCAGGATTTGCAGTTCTTCAAGCCTGACTATCAGAAGTTCAAGTGCCTGCAACTGGCTTTCGATGCCATCAGAAAGGGTGGTAATATGTCATGTATCGTGAATGCAGCCAACGAGATAGTGAATGCCGGCTTCCGCAAAGGTGAATGTGGCTTCCTTCAGATGGCTGATATCATCGAAGAGACGATGGCGAAGGCTACTTTCGACAGTAATCCCGACCTCGATGTCTATCTGCAGACCGATGCTGAGGCTCGCCGCATAGCTACAGAGCTGATGCTCAAGTAATAGTTAATAGTTTATAGTTAATAGTTAATAGTTAAAATGAGCGCAGAACGTAGGGCTCATCATAAAGTTCAAAGTTCAAAGTAAATAAATGGAAGTATTTTTGATCAAAGCGTTGCAGCTGATGCTGTCGCTTTCCATCTTAGTGTTGCTCCATGAGGGCGGACACTTCTTCTTCTCCAAACTCTTTGGTGTAAGAGTGGAGAAGTTCTATCTGTTCTTCGACCCTTGGTTCCATCTCTTCGAGTTCAAGCCAAAGAATTCGGATACTACCTATGGTTTGGGATGGTTGCCGCTCGGAGGATATTGCAAGATTTCGGGTATGATAGATGAAAGTTTCGATACCGAACAGATGAAACAGCCGGAACAGCCATACGAGTTTCGCAGCAAACCGGCATGGCAGCGCCTGCTCATCATGATAGGTGGCGTGCTGGTCAACTTCGTGCTGGCTCTCTTCATCTATTCCATGATTCTGTTCCATTGGGGCGACAATTATGTGGCTACCCGCGATATGAGTTATGGTATGAAGTTCAATACCGAGGCAAAGGCATTGGGCTTCCAGGATAAGGATATCCTGGTAAGCACCGATCTGGGTGAGTTCAAGACCTTTGATGGCGATCTGTATCGTAATCTCTCTGAGGCTAAGCAGGTCAATATCATCCGTCAGGGCAAACCGATGACGCTTAATCTGCCTGGCGATCTCGACATGCTCAGTATGATTAAGAGCAGTCCTCGCTTCGTAGATGTGTATGTACCGCTGCAGATTGATAGTGTGATGAAGGATTCACCTGCCAGCAAACTCGGTTTGGCAAAGGGGGATAAGATTCTTGCTATTAATAATAAAAAGGTAGTCTCTTTCAACGAATTTCAGATAGAATTGGGCAGAGTAGAGGATGTGCTTGCTTCGGCTGAGACGCCGCAGGATAGTGCCAGAGCACTTACAGCTCAGGTTACTTATCTCAAGGCTTCTGGCGATACCGTCAAGTCGAGTGTTCTCCTGAAGTCTACCGAAGAGGGTGTGAAGTTTGGTTTCTACAATCATCCTGTCATGCTCGATTATAAGATTACTCATGTCAACTATGGCTTCTTCGAGAGTTTCCCTGCCGGCATCAAATACGGCTGGAATGTCTTGGCCGGTTATGTGGGCGATATGAAGTATGTCTTCTCTAAGGAAGGCGCCAAGAGTCTGGGTGGTTTCGGTGCGCTGGGCAGTCTCTTCCCATCTGTATGGGATTGGCATGCATTCTGGCTTATGACAGCATTCCTGAGTATCATTCTTGCCTTCATGAACATTCTTCCTCTCCCTGCTCTTGATGGTGGACATGTGTTCTTCCTTCTCTATGAGATTATCACAGGTCGCAAACCGGGCGATAAGTTCATGGAGCGTGCTGAGTATATTGGTTTCGGCATACTGATTCTTCTGCTTGTCGTTGCCAACCTGAACGATGTATTGCGACTCTTCGGCATCTTGTAATGCCGGGGAATCGCGAAAATAAAGGTCTAAAAAAAAAGGGTGTGTCATTAATTTATGACACACCCTCTTTTTTTGAGTTTATTCTTTTATACGTATTATACGTATCTGATAATCTGTCCTACACTAACCTTCTTGTCTTTGCGGTAGCCGTTGAGTCTGCAGATCTGCTCTACAGATACGCCGCGCTTTTCAGCGATAGAACTAAGCGTTTCGCCTGGCTTCACCTTGTGGTAGAGCTTCTCGTGGCCAGCAGGCAGTTCGTAGTATCTTCCCACTTCGCCGCCGTTAACCTGCTCTCTGGTGTAACCACCGTTGCCAACCTTGCCGCGGGCAGCATTGGCATCAGCTGATTCGCTTTCGTAGGTATTACGGTTAAAACTGTAGAAGTCGCCTGTAACGTCCTGGTTGCGGAAGTCGAAGAAGAGTGCCGGGTTCAGAGCCACACCACAGAGACGGGTCTCAAAGTGGAGATGCGAACCGGTACTTCTACCCGTGTTACCACCCAAGCCAATCACATCGCCGGCTCTTACCTCTTCGCCCTCAGTAACGAGCTGCTTAGAGAGGTGACCATAGATAGTCTCCAAACCGTTGTTGTGACGAATCACGATGTACTTACCGTAACCACCACCTTCATATCTTACGATGCGAACTCTGCCTGAAAAGGCTGAGCGGATTGAGTCGCCAATATAAACCTTGATGTCCATACCTTTATGTTGGCGGCCAAAGCTAGCACGGTAACCGAAGTTACTTGTGACAACGCGACTAGGAGTTGGCATGCAGAAATGACGGAGATCGATGCGGAAGTGCTCAGGCAAGGTTGTAGCCCTGTGAGCGTACTTGTTAGAGAAATCCTCATACAGCTCGGCTGCAGGGTTCTCTCTGTCTTCAATCATTCGATAATGCGACACAGCGAGTGTGTCGAGCGATTTCATTCTGTGGTCTACAGGTGCCTGTCTTGCCAACAGGTCTTGTCCGCAAACGGGAGAAGCTGTTAACGCCAACAATGCAACGACCGAAATTTTCTTTATACTCTTTTTAAAACTCATACTACTTTTTCTATTTTCTTTTTTAGGTTCGTGTCAACAGCGCAGAATCATACAAGAAATTCTGCAAAAACCACTAAGGCAAATGCCTTCATGTAGCGGTTTTGTTATATAGACGTTGCAAATATAACAAAAAAACTTCAAAAAACCAAAGTTGTTAAAGCCAAAAGGGCGATATTTAACGCCCTAGCCTTTTTTTTAACTTACATTAGGAAAATGAGATGCAAGGAGTTGACTTTTAGTACGTTTCATGCTTTTGTAGCATTCTCAACAGAGCTACGGCAGGAGAATGCCCCATGAAAATATACTTTTTTACCTCCGGACTGGTGAATCTGAGGCATTCCTGATAAGCGCGGTAGAGGTCGTTGAGATTGATGGTAAATTCCTTACCCGATGACTCTCTGATACCGATAATCATCTTTGCCGTGACATGCAGTTTGACATATCTGATGACTGTTGCGCTTTCTATTTCCGTAATGTTTTCGAGAATGGCTCTCATTTCTTCCAGGGTTATTTCTGGTCGCGGCTCCCTGATAGCCGGCTTTCTTCTTCTATCCATAATTATACTTTTTACTTTTGGGACAGGCGATGGAATCGCCTGGAACGGGGGTGAGGCTGCTTGATAGCTGAAGCCATCTTTTAGCCTTGCTTTCTGATAACAGGAACTGCTTTTGCTTGCTTTCTGATAGCAGGAACTGCTCTTGTTTGCTGCTTTAGCTGATGGCTGCCCAGTTGATATGGGTTTTCTTCAATTCCCTGAGGCGGTTCCAGAGCAGGGCATTGTGAGGAGCATTGCATTCGGGATCGTTGTCGATGATTTCCTGTGCTTCTGTGCGCGCCAGTTGTACCAGCTGACCGTCTCTGGCAATATTCGCTATCTTCAGGTCGAAAGCCATGCCACTCTGCTGCGTTCCCTCCAGGTCACCGGGACCACGGAGTTTCAAGTCGGCCTCGGCGATACGGAAACCGTCGTTCGTATCGCACATGATATCAATACGTTTGCGGGTTTCTTCTGAAAGCTTATAGTTGGTTACCAGAATACAGTAGCTCTGGTCGCAGCCTCTTCCTACACGGCCTCGCAGCTGGTGCAACTGGGAGAGACCGAAGCGCTGTGCATCCAGGATAACCATGACAGAAGCATTGGGCACATTTACACCAACTTCTATCACGGTGGTGGCAACGAGAATCTGTGTTTCGCCCTTTACAAACTGCTCCATCTCTACCTCCTTTTCGGCAGATTTCATCTTGCCATGAATTTTACTCAATTTGAATTCCGGGAATGCCTGTTTCAGCGTTTCGTAACCTTCTTCCAGGTTCTTCAAGTCGCTCTTCTCGCTTTCTTTGATCAGCGGAAAGACGATATATACCTGTCTGCCGAGATTAATCTGGCGGCGGATGCTCTGATAGAGACTGGTGAGTTGGGTATCAAACTTATGTAGCGTCTGTATCGGTTTTCTGCCCGGTGGCAGTTCATCAATCACGCTCACGTCCAGGTCACCATAAATGGTCATGGCGAGGGTGCGGGGGATAGGAGTGGCGGTCATCACGAGGATATGAGGCGGATTCTCGCTCTTGTTCCACAGCTTGGCTCTCTGTGCTACACCGAAGCGATGCTGCTCATCGATGACGGCTACGCCTAATCTTCTGAAAACCACCGGGTCTTCGAGGATGGCATGGGTGCCTACCAGAATCTGGATGTCGCCCGTAGCCAGGTCGGCAAGAATCTTTTCTCTCTTCTTTCCCTTTACGATACCTGTGAGCAGTTCTACCCGGATGTCCATTCCCTGCAGAAAGTCGCAGATAGTTTGCAGATGCTGCTCGGCAAGAATTTCGGTAGGTGCCATCATACATGCCTGATAACCGTTATCCAGCGCAATGAGCATGGTCATGAGTGCCACGAGCGTCTTGCCCGAACCTACATCACCCTGCAGAAGACGGTTCATCTGTCTGCCGCTGCACATATCGGCTCTGATTTCATGCATCACCCGTTTCTGGGCCCCTGTCAGTTCGAAGGGCAGATGATGGGCATAGAACCCGTTGAAGATGTCGGCGATGCGGTTGAAGACATAGCCCCTGAACTTGCGGCGCTGGTCGGTGGCATACCTTAATATATTAAGCTGCACATAGAAGAGTTCCTCAAATTTAAGGCGTACCTGTGCTTTCTGCATCTCCTGATGGGAATGCGGATAATGAATCATGCGGATGGCTGCATCGCGCGAAACCAGATGCAGACGGTCTACGATATGGCTGGGCAGCGTTTCGGGAAGAGAAGGAAGAATGGTGACCAACTGCTTGGTCATCTTCTCTATGGAACGTGAGGTGTAGCCACGTTTCCTCAGGTTCTCGGTAAGCGAGTAGTAGGGCTGCATGCCCATCTCTGAAATCTGGAGATTGGTGGCATCGTCCATGTCGGGATGGGTAAACTGGAATCTGCCGTTGAAGATGGTTGGCTTTCCGAAAACGAGATATTCGGTTCCCACCTTATAGGTCTTCATGATGTATTGGGCGCCGCGATACCAGATGAGGTCTGCCACACCGTAGCCGTCTGAGAAATGGGCTACCAGCAGCTTGTTGCGCTTACCGGTATCTATCTCATCGTAGCTGAGTATCTTGCCTTTGAGTTGTACAAAGGGCATGTCGGCATTGAGTTCGCTGATGTGGAAAACCTTGGAGCGGTCTACATATTTATATGGATAGTATTCCAGCAGGTCACTATAAGAGTTGATGCCGAGCTCCTTGCTCAGTATCTCTTTCTTCTTGGGTCCTACCCCCGGCAGGAACATGATGTCTTGGTCTAAAATACTATTCATAATGATGCAAAAGTACAACATTATGGCAAAACAGCCAAAATGTTTAACGCTTTTTTTCCGCAATTGTGGCTTTTTTATTTGTTTATATTGATTTTTCTTCGTACCTTCGCACCGAATAAGATTAAAACTTTCATGAATAGTAAGAAAAGATATATGGTAATAGCTTTGCTGGCGCTTCTGGTTGTGTCGGCAATGGCATATAATGACGAGGCTAAGCCTTGGACCTTCTGGAACTGGAAGTATGGCTCTGTTTCCAGACCGGGTATTCATGCCGATCTGACGGGTATGAAGAATGTAGGTATGGGCGGTATCTGGCTGATGCCGGTACGTGAAGCCGGCGAGCGTCTGGAATTTCAGGACGGGGTGGCACAGCTGTCGCCTGAGTTCTGGAAGATGATGGATTATTCCTTCCAGCTAGCCGACTCTCTCGATTTTGATATGGGCATCCATGTCCTGCCTGGCAATCCGCTTGTCCTTCCTGCTGAATCGATGCAGAAGGTTGTCTGGACCGATACCATCATGAAGGGCGGAAAGAAGATTGAAGGCTTGCAGATGTGGCAGCCCGAGAGTTATAAGGACGGAAAGATGCAGTCTGCCGGAAACGAAGGTGGATATTATCAGGATATTGCTGCTTTTGCCATCCGCTTTAAAGGAAAAACGGGTCCTGCCTGGCGCAACGCAACCGATTCGGCTGCCCGGAGCGAGGCGGTGCCGATGACTGATGTGCTCCCCTTGAAGATGGAAGGGGGAATGGTGATGGGTGTCATGGTGAATGGTATCTTGCAGAATAAGTTGCCTAAGGGCTCCTGGTGCCTGTTGCGGATGGGACATACCTCAACGGGACAGACTCATGCAACGGATGGGAAAAGTATGGGACTTGAGGTGGACAGGTTCTCACCGGCAGCCGTAAAGAAACTATTCGATTCCTGGTATGCGCCGTTACTGAACCGTCCGCATGGCGATGTGGTGTCGTATCTGTATATCGACCCGAGAGAGTGGGGCAGCCAGAACTGGGGCTGTCAGTTTGCCGAAGAATTCAAGGTGCGCCGCGGCTATGATCTCATCCCCTATCTTCCTGTCATGGCAGGTGTTCCGCTGGAGTCGGCTTCCCGATACGAACAGGTACAGAATGATATCCGTCTCACCATCGGGGAACTGGTAAAGGAGAAGTTCTTCCAGACCTTCACCCGTCTGGCAGAAGAACAGTATGTTGAGGTTTCTTGTGCGCCTATCCCGCGTACCGATCATCCCGACGATATGTTCCGTGCCGTAAGCAGAGCTCATATCTATAATGAAAATCCGGTTCAGGCTGTGGCTTGTACAGGAAACTATGGCGCACGGAACGGAACGCCCGCCTTGCTCAAACCTTTGATAGACCGCCATCTGGCGCTTGGCATCAACAGGTTCATTTTCCAGCATGATATTGTCCGGCATCCAGAGGCTCGAGGTTTCATGGATTACATCACCATGTGCCAGCATTATCTGCAGCAGGGCAGACCGGTGGTTGATATCGCTGTGTTTCATCCTTCGGAAAACCCCGAACAGAAGAACAGCTATCGTGCCCCTCGTGGTTACAAATACGATTTGATTAACAAGGATGCCTTGCTGAAATGGAATTTCGAATACAGTCCGAAGGGAAAACTGCCTGGAAATCAGGATTATCGCATTCTCGTGGTTTCGCAGCCGGATAGCTCTCTCTCTGCTGAGATAAAAGCGAAACTGGAGGAATTGCGTGAGGAAGGCATCGTCATCATCGACAAGCCTTATCAGGCGAAGAACTTCTCGCAGTATGGCATCAATCCGGATGTCATACTGCCTGAGAATATGGATTATGCCCACCGTCTGGTTCTGGAGGCAACGGGCAGGAAGGATATCTATTTCCTGATTAATCAGGAGAATAAGGAGCGCCAGATTACGGCAACCTTCCGTACCGGCACTTCCAGAATCCGCCAGATAGTGAACTTGAACTTGCCAGCTTATGGCTCAGTCTTCGTCATCCTGTCTAACAGGGATGACATGCAGATTATCAGCCCAGCAAAGCTTCCGCTACCTTGATGTCGAATGGAGTGGTAATTTTGATGTTCTCACGGTTACCCTCTACCATTGCAACCTGACAGCCAAGACTTTCTACCACCGAAGCATCATCGGTAAACTGTTCCTTGTATTCCTGGTTGAAAGCCTGCTTTGCCAGACCGATGTCGAAGGCCTGGGGAGTCTGCACTACGCGGTAATCGCTGCGCAGCACGTTCTTTCCGCCTCCGTGCTGGTCGATATAGCGCAGGGTGTCAGTTACGGCATATACAGGGATGGCTGCATATTCTTCGCGAGCCGTCTCGAAACATTCCTCGATGACTTCTTTAGATACGAATGGGCGCACGCCGTCGTGAATACCCACTACGCCATCTTCATCATCAGGAATGAGTGCCAGTCCGTTTTTGGATGACTGGAAACGGGTGTCGCCACCATTGGCTATCTGGTGCTTGATGCTGAAATGATGCTCCTCGCAGAGCTGGTGCCAGTATGCCTGCTGACTCTCCGGCAGAACCAGGATGATGTTCAATGCAGGGTCATATTCATGAAAACGCTCTATGGTGCGCATCAGGATAGGTTTGCCCGCTACCGGCAAGAACTGTTTTGGAATCTCACTTCCCATGCGGAGGCCCTTGCCTCCGGCTACTATGATTACGTAATCCACTTTGTTACTAATTAATAGTTTATAATTTATAGTTTATAGGGCTTATTTGCTCTGCATGAGATGATCATACATCATGCCATCCTGCAGGGCAGCTACAGTTTCCTTGCTTACGAAATAGCTCAATATCTTATAGGCGTATGGGAGGGTTGCTGCAGGACCTTCGCCCGTAATCACGTTGCCGTCTTCCTGGAAGAGAGTGGCGGTATATTCGGTGTTCTCGCCGAAATACTGCTCGAAGCCAGGATAACAGGTAGCCTTCTTTCCTTCGAGGATGCCTGTGCTTGCCAGAACCATTGGGGCTGCGCAGATGGCACCGATTCGTTTGCCAGCCTTGTGCTGTGCTATGAGCGCCTGGCGCACACCTTCGTGCTCGTTGAGGTTTGTACTTCCTGGCATTCCGCCCGGAATCATCAGCATGTCAGCATCTTCAAAACTTTCAATATCATCAAACTTCAGGTCAGCCTTGATGGTAACACCATGCGATGTTTCTACCCATTCAGTACCCGTTACACTTACAGTCTTGATGTCTACACCACCTCTACGGAGGATGTCAACCGGAGCCAATCCTTCGATTTCCTCGAAGCCATTGGCAAGAAATTCATATACCTTAGCCATAATTTATTTGTTTTTTGTCTTGTTATTCAAATAATATGATTACCTTTGCAAAAGTAAGAATAATTATTGAAATAACAAAATAAATGGCACAGCAACATTTAAAATTCGCAATATTTGGTAATGAATACCAGGCTAAGAAGTCGGCTTCGATAGAGAAAATCCTTCTTTATCTCGAAAAGAAGGAGGCTGAAGTTTATGTGGAGAATGCTTATTACGAGTTTCTTACCCGCGACCAGCATCTCGATGTGAAGGCGGCTGGGGTGTTCGAGGATTACAACTTCGATGTGGATTACGTCATCTCTATGGGTGGTGACGGTACCTTCCTGAAGGCAGCGAGCCGTGTGGGAGCCAAGGGTACACCTATCATCGGTGTGAATATGGGCAGATTGGGCTTCCTTGCCGATGTGCTGCCTAGTGAGATAGAGTCGGCGCTGGACAGTCTTTATGCCGGTGATTGTCTGATAGAGGAGCATGCGGTGATTCAGGTGGAGGCAGAAGGTGGCATTCTTGCCGGCAATCCGTTCGCCCTCAACGATATCGCCGTACTGAAGCGTGATGATGCTTCGATGATTTCCATCCGTACGCAGGTAGATGGCGAATTTCTCGTTACTTATCAGGCGGATGGTCTGATTGTTACCACGCCAACAGGTTCTACGGCATACAATCTCTCGAATGGCGGACCTATCATCATTCCGCAGAGTGGCAGCATCTGTCTTACTCCGGTGGCTCCTCACAGTCTGAACATCCGTCCTATCGTCATCAACGATACGGCTGTCATCACGCTCGATATCGAGAGCCGCAGCCACAACTATCTGGTAGCCATTGATGGTCGTAGTGAGCGTATGACGGAGGAAACCCGCCTTATCATCCGCAAGGCTCCTCATAGCATCAAGATTGTGAAGCAGCGCAACCAGCGTTATTTCTCTACCCTGAGAGAGAAACTGATGTGGGGGGCTGACCAGCGCGAAAGATAATTAGAATAAGAAAGATAATTAAAATAAGAAAAGAGGTATATCCCGAAGATGGATCTTGGGTATACCTCTTTTTTCTTACCTAAAACAACTAACTAGTAACCTTGTATGTACTAAAACTACCTTTAAAACAAACCTAAACCTAAAAACATAAACCTTAATAAACCTAAAAGCTTAAAACTGAAAAACTTAAACTAAAAACTGAAACTATTCTTTGAACTTATTTATTGTATTCTTATCTGATAATCACTTTCTTTCCCTGGTGGATGTAAACACCGCTCTCAGCAGGTTTCTTACCCAATTTCATACCGCTAAGTGTATACCATGCATTGTCTGTTGTGGTATTGCTTATGGTTGGAGTTCCTGTGATGCCTGTTGGTGCCCAGATGGCGGTAACATCCTTGCAGGTGTATTTGCCATTACTCTGTGCAGTGGTAATCTCATAATACTTGGTGCTGTTGCCGGCATTCAAGTCTACGGTCTGCTTCTTGCCTGTTCCATTTCCCTGATTGAAGATGATGTTTACGATAGCATCCTTGCTTTTGATTTTGAAGTCCATATAGTACCACTTCTTTCCGTTCAGCGTTTTGGTTGCTGTAACAGCAGTACCTGGCCAGCCTAGTGTAAAGGTTTCGCTGGAATTCCATGCGTAGAAATACATGGCTGAACCCCACTTGGTTACCTGGTCGGCATTGGCATATATGGTGATGGTATATGGCTCGAATGTCTTGACGGTATAATTGTAGGTACGGATACCTGTTACGGTTCCGTTGCTGAGCAAGCCAACCTTCAAGGTGCAGGTCTCATCTATGTTGATGGTGTTACCTGTAGCCACCTGCTTGCTCTTGGCTGTAGGGTCTGTGCCGTCAGTAGTGTATACCAGTTTGGCATTGCTGTTCTGGCTGACAGCCGTAAGCTTAGCCTTGAATCCTGTCTCGTATTCGCCTGATGGTATATTGCACCATGCGGTTTCTGCAGATTTAGAAAGATAATAACGGTAGTGGTATCCTTCGAGAATCTGTGTATAGTCGGCACCTGGAGTATATGCCTTGGTGTTGTTTCCTACAACCACGATGAGTTTCGCCTTGTCGCCGGTAGTCTCATTGGCAAAGCATGCGGTCTGCGCCATCTTGTTGGTATAATTGCTCATGTTGGTGATGCCTGCAAGTTTGCGGGCTTCAATCATGCTCTTGATTTCCTGTTTGTAGGCTCTCCAGTGTGGCTGGAACACGCAAGGAGTTCCCGGCATGGCGAGCATATAGGCATTGGCTGCAAGCGTATCTCGCTTAAGAGGATCCAGCGGCTCATCTGCAGAACGGTATTGCATGTCGTGATTCTCTACGAATGTGATGGCATACTGACGATAAGTTGGGTCATGCATCAGGTTATAATCGCTCTTCAGCTTCGACCAGTTTGGCGCTGAAACAATGTTATTGTCTTTTACGCCTACTGCGTCACGAACATTATAACGGAACTGGAAGTCGAAGGCAGCGCTCTTCTTGTTGGTTTTGTTGATCCAGTTGATGATAGACTCGTTACCATCCCAGTATTCACCTACAGAGTATTCTACACCTGTGGCATCATTGTAGTCAGCTACGTGAGAACCACTGAAACCCTTTACCATGTCGTAGCGGAAACCGGTATATCCTATATCCTCCTTCAGGAATTTCAGATATGCCTTGATAATCTTCTGTACGTTTGCGCTTTTATGGTCAATATCACGGCATCCTCCAAAATCGGTTCCCTCATCATAGTTATTGCTGAGGCTTACCCCGTCTTCTTTTGCCTGTATTGCCGTACTTCCACCATCATCATTCTTGCAGATATCGGTAGACAACATCTGGTAGGTCACTCCCTTGTAGGTTTCTGCAGGGAAGGTATACCAGCCGTCTGTATTGCGATGATTGACCACAACATCTGCTATTGCGCCTATGCCGTTGGCTTTGAATTTGGCAATCAGACTTCTGAGTTCAGCCTCAGTTCCGAATGAGGAATTCTGGTTGAAATAATAATATGGCTTATAGCCCATCACCTTTGTGGTTTCGATGCATTTACCGCTTTGTGGAAGCCATACAAGGTCGATGAAACCTTTCATATCATCGGCTTGCTTCTCTAAAACAGTCCATTGGGAGTAGTCGTAAGAATCCCATGAGAATCCTTGCAGCATGACGCCACTATAGTTAGCAGGCCAGCCTTGTGCAAACATATTGATGCTTGCCAGTAAAGCGATAAGTGTAAAGTATATCTTCTTCATAATTATCTTTGTATTTTGTGATTATTATTTTATGTTTAATTGCAAGTTGTATTGTTATACGTTGGCAAAGTTACGATTTATTTCATTAGCTTGTTCAAAAATTGATGCAAATCAAGCGAATAAATTGTGCAAACGTTTGCATTCCGGTGCGCTTTTCTTCTATATATAATTTAAGGTATATGTAGCTTTAGGAGATAATTATGATTAAAAAACTAGAAAACATTTGGCGGTCTCGTTTTTTATTGCGTAATTTGCGTTGCGTAAAAAGCGCAAAGAACGTTTGTATAATGAATGATAACAAGATATGGCAAGATTGAACAATCCTTTTGTGGGCGATAGCTCGTGAGTGTTTGGTATCTTCGCCGTTGAGCCAGCAGTTTATCTGTACCCACCATCTTCCAGCTACGAGCAGCGTGAAGACGGCATTAAAGGCATTGGTAGATAAGCAGCTGGTAAGCAAGATTCCGACTGGCTATCTGGTTAGTGACCGCTTCTTTGCGAAATGGCTGGTGAGAGGAGGAATCATAGCCAACTGAGGAAATGAAAATTACGTCCCGATGCTTGGCTATGGTGAGATGGATGATAACAATGCCGCAACTTATACGATGCAAGGAATCAATTATAACGATGCAAGGAAGCCTTTCTTGCGATTGCGTGACATTTGTCATGCGTTTATACGACACTTGTCGTACGGCCGAATGACAAATGTCGTATAATCACATGACATATATCAAAGTATAAATAAACCTAATATTTTACACCAAAAGATACAAGTTATCACATTATTATATATATATGCATCATCTTTCATAGAAGACAAAGAATGCGAATTCAACAAGCAAGTGCAAAAATCCATCCCATTGTCTGTTAAAGAATATGATCATAAAAATCTTGAAAACGTGCAGAAGGCTTAATACGATTTGCATAACGTAAAGGCATACAAAAAAGGCGGCTCACGATATGTTCGAGAGCCGCCTGGTAATCTCTTCTTATTCCTTCATTTTCTGGATTTCCTCCAGTGGAAGTTCGGTGGCTGTTGATACTTGCTCATCAGGCATATATATCACGCATATTCTTGATGTCCTCGTCATACAGCTCTAGTTCCTCTCGGGAGAGCTTGCGGAGGTCGCCTATTTCTGCCAATTTGCGGAAGACTGGATACTTCTCGCTGAATGGCATCTGTTCAAACATGTTCATATTCTTCCCTCCTTTTTATGTTGTTTTATTCTTTAGATTCTCTTGTGGTTTCTATAGAAAATTTCAGCACTCCTAAATTTACCCCAAAAGTCAATCTGCGCATTTTTAATGGCAGCTTATCTGCGAAGACTTCGTTCATGGCAGCTTGTATCTTACCTTCTGTTGCTTTGTCTGGTAAAATACCATGCTCCTTTGCATCTTCATTCACCTTATCTATGGTTCTTGCCAATTTGCGAAGTTGAGTGAAAGTATCAATGATGGCAATGGTTGTACTGATGGCTAAATCACCTTTCAGAATTGTGGCAAGCATATAAAGTCCTTGTTCAGTAAATGCGTGAGGTGCAACAGTGGAATGCTTGAGGGTATTGAACCGGTGGAAATTTTCCACCAGTTCCTGTTTCTCGCTGCTATTCAGTTCAATAATATAACCAGGGGGAAACTTTTTGGGGTTATTTTTAACCGCTTTGTTTATATCTCTGGTTTCTACGCCATACAATTCAGCAACATCTCTGTCAAGGATGACTTGCGTATCCCTGATGACAATGATTTTACTTTCTGTTTTTACAATATCTTCTTGATGTCCCATAATTTCTTTTTTTTAAAGCTATTCGGGGACAAAGATACGACTTTTCCTCGTAACTTCCAAGGTTTTAGGGAAAAAATACTTGAAAAGGGGGAGGAGAAAAAGAAAATAGGCGACTCCCGGAATTGAGAGCCGCCCATTGAATGTTATTACATTATATTTCAATTGCGCAATCATTGATTGCGTAATTGGGATGTTTCCAACTTGAGCCATGTTCAACTCCTTGTTTCATATAGAAGATTGTTTGTTCCAATCTGCAAAGATAATGCAAAATCATCATTCATCGTCCTTTGCAGGTTCAAATAAGTCCTTATATCCAAAGAATATGTTCCCATCTGCGGTTTTTGCGGAGATGACAATTCCTACGAAAGGATTGTTCTCAACTTCAATCACTTCGCCCTGTGTCCAGTCTTTGGCATGTGTCAAGTCTGGAGATATTAATACTTTGTCGCCAGTTCTCATATTCACAAAAATATAAATGTTGTACTTATTCGGTGCAAAGAAAATGCAAACGAGCGCAAAGAAAGCTTGCTTTCAATTTGCCGAGTGCAGCTTTTCTTCTGCAAAGATACGACTTTTCCTCGTAACTTCCAAGGTTTTTTGGAAAAAATACTTGAAAAGGATGGGGAGAAAGAAAAAAATAGGCGACTCCCGGAATTGAGAGTCGCCTTAAATGTATTATAAGAACACACAACATATGTGTGTGAATATTTGACTAAGTGTTATTTCACTTCAACGAAGGCATAAGCACCTGTGATATCATTAAAGTAAATATTATATGTACCTGCAGGAACAGGAATGTTGTTGCTGCCACCAGAAGTGATAAGAGTTCCCTTACTCTCATAGTTCTGACCTTCAGCAAAACCCCAGTTTCCATCATCGCGCCACTTATGATCTGCACGAATCTTCAAGCCACCAGCAGGAATCTTAACATTGGCTTTGTACCAGTTGTGAGGAGCAACCTGCTTAAGGTCGATATCGTCGATATCGTCACCATTACTCCACTTGCCACCTACACCTATCAGGGCAACATACTCGAACTCAGTAGGATTCTGGTTAGCAAGCTTTGTCCACTTGTAGGTCATGGTAGAGAAGTCGGCTGTAAACGTATAGTAAGCACCTGGCTCTGGGCAAATGATAGCACCAGCATTATTGTCAACTTTTAATTTACCTGTTGGGGTTTTGGCGTCAGCCATTGTTGCACTACCATAGGCATTGTTCCAATCTCCCCAATCGCTACCCAACCAAATCTTCAGGTTTGCATCGTCGTTCCACTGAGTGGTATAGCTCTGAACCATAGGAGTCTCAGCATACATGAGACAGGTCTTGCCTTCAGGTTTTTCAGACCATCCCTGTAATTTACCTACAAGATAGTATTCAGGTGCAATCTGTTTGATGGTATAAGTGTAGTCCATCATGTTGATTGTCATCTGATAGATACCTGCCTTGGCAATCTTACCAGCGCCAGCCTTATCACCCTTAGAGTTGGTAGTAAGAAGTTTACCGCTCATAGCTTTATCTCCATCTACTTCAATACCAACAACACCCTTAGGAGCATTTTCTACAGCCCAAATGTTACCAGCATCTACATTTCCCTGTGGAATAATCTTCCAGCATTGGTCGTCCTTAGTTGTTGTAAACATAAGGGTGAATACAGGATCCTCATAAACGTCTGCATCAGAGTGAGCAAATTTCAATTTGGTATCCAAACTCCAATCGGTCAAGTCACCAACGAGGTAATAAGCTGCATCGATGAATGGAGCCTCTGGAACTGCTTTTACCTGGAATGTTTCAGATGTAGCCATCTTTGCGGCTATTGAACCATTGCTTTGCCATGCGTCAAGTGTTGCATCGATATCGTGCTCTATTGGGCGCTTGCCATACTTACCTGTGATGTAATTTACCAAGTCAGCTTTTGCCATGTTACCATCAGCATCAATGTCGAAAGACTGACCATCGAAATTAATTTTGAAACTAGACGACTTGTAAGCATCTTTGGAAGAAGTAGGAGCAACAATGCTCGCTACTTTTACCTTATCTCCTTTAACATCAGCCAAGTTGATGACTTCTACTGGAGTTACGCTACCATCTCCGAATGATACAGCTTCTTCCTCAGGATTAGTCTGTGGATTAGCCCAGTCTGTGTAGTCTTCGGTACAAGAAACCATAGACAGCAGCAGGGTCATTCCCAATAATATTTTCTTAATCATAATTGTCTATACTTTAAGTGATTTACAATTTAACGATGCTGAATGCACCTGTGATGTCGTTGAATGAGATGACGTACTTGCCTTCTGCCAAGCCGAGGTTCTTGCCACCTGCCTCACACTTACCGAACATGTTGATATCGCCGTCAGCCTTGCCATAACCCCAGCTTGTATCCCAAGATCCTGCAATCTTGAACTTGAACTGTGCAGTCTCGCCAGCAGGAACTTCCATTACATAATACCAAGCGTGGTTCTCAACGCCCTCAGTGTTGTAAGGAAGCATTGGAGTATCTGTCCAATCGTTGAATGAGCCAGCAATCTGTATAGTACCATAGGTCTTATTAACTTCATCCTCATATTTCACCATTGTAGCAGTATTGTTTGCTGTGTTGATGGTAATGGTGTAGTAACCAGCTTCAGGAGCTACGATGTGACCACCATCGCCATTGTTATTACGATATTCTATTGTGCCTTTTTTAGCGCTGATTTCGTTCTTGAGTATGGCATTCATACTATAATTCCAATCGAAGTTTGGAGGCAGAATCTTGAAGCCGGCTCCGTCGCACTCGGCACTGCTGTTGTAGTCGCCGGTAAGGAAGTAGTTGGTGTATTCAATCTCGCCCGCACCAGTCTTCTTATCATAAGAGAAGTTAGGCTTTAAGAACATAGGTAGATTATCTGTACCAGTAATCTTATCCCCAGCCCACTTGCCACCGAACATGTTACCTACAAGATACCACATTATTGGAGTAGCATCCTTCAACTCAACATAATAAGGTGTTACCTTAAGTTTTATAGCGTTAGATGCGATAGGATTCAGACGGTTTGTGCCCTCAAGGATGAAAGCATTCACACGTACATACGCATCCTGTTCAGCAGGAACATTGCCTTCTGTCCATTTCAGAATCTTTACCAATGCCTTGTCAATTTCTTCAGCCGAGGCAGAAGTTTTACATTCCAGTGTTGTGTGGCTGAGAGCTGCGTAATCGGCAACTTTCTCGCCACTTTCATCTGCTGCAGCTTCATCTGTAGAAACTGTGAAAGAGTTGGTTGGAGATACCTGTACCTCGTATGTTACATTGATTGGGGCATTGTCGGCAGTGTACTTAGGCTGTGACCATGAAAGGCTAAGTCCTGTAGATTGCTCCAAGTCAATAGTAGCATTTACATATTCTGGAGTATTTAACTTAAACTCAGTAGGCTGAATCAGCGTTGGGTTTGAGTCGTTGTCATCCGAACATGATGCGAATAAGCCGATGATGCCGACAAGCATAGCACCAATTATATATTTATTCTTCATATTGCGTTTTCTTTTATAATTCTATTATACTTTAGTTTTGAACCTCGTTATATCCGTCAATCTGTGTCAAGTTATCGTTGGAAAGAAGCTCAGAAGATGGGAGAGGATATACATTAAACTTCTTGTCGAAGGTTGTACCCTTCTCGTTACCACCCTTATATTCCCAATTGTATGTAGCCTGAGCACCACCAAACTGGTTGTAACGGATCAGGTCTGTACGACGTAAACCTTCGCAGTACAACTCACGGGCACGCTCGTCGAGCACGTCTTCAAGAGAATATGTTGAACGTTTTGCTGCGTGGGCACGATCGCGAAGAGCATCAATCCATCCCTTAGCCTTATCAGAATTTGCGCCGTTAAGATGCATTTCTGCTTCAGCAGCGTTGAGGTAAGCCTCTGCTACACGGAAGAGGAAGAAGTCTGTATCTACTTTTTCCGTATCATGTGTAGTTCCATGGTTGGAGTATACGTTATTCCATTTTACAATGGTGAGTCCCTGTTTGAAGGCGTCATTCTTACCCAGGTCTAATTTATGGTCTACACCCCAAATCATGGCACGGTCATCAATACCCATATCGCGAATCTGTTTAGCAGTCTTACCTTCGAAATCCGAAGGCTTGTTTACAAATTTGGTTAAGAATGAAGGACGAACACGCATACCTGACCAGTTGGTAGCAGATGTACCTAATGTTTTACCTGTAACAGTTCTGTTCTTATCATCTATACTTGCAGCAACGAAGAAGAGTGAACCTCCGTAGCCTTGGGTCTTGTCGCCATCCTGCATCAATGGCAGAAGAGCCTCGCAGCTTGCACCATTCGAACCATTGTCGCCCATGAAGAGCAAGTCGTATGGCTTGTAGCCATTAGCCTTTGCCTCAGCAGACATCTTGCTGTCATCGAAGAGCTTATAGTCTGAATTGATAACCTTCTCGGCATATTCAAGCGCCTTGTCCCAATGAGGATTGTTCTGACCATCATTGTTGAGGTATGTACCGGCATTGAGGTACAGACGGCTTAAGAGCAACCAGCATGTTCCTTTGTCTACACGACCATAGTCTGCTTCTGTATCTTTCTCAGGCTTTGCTGCCAATAGGTCTGGCTCTGCAGCAAGCAATTCGCTTTCTACCCAGTTAAACAAGAACTCACGACCCATCTGAAGAAGCTCTGCACGAGTGTAACTCTTGTTTGGATCATATTTAGTATTGTAGGTGTGAGCCTGACGTGGAGTCTCTGCCGAAATCTTATCTGTGAATGAAGGATCGCCCCAGAAGTCAAGCATCAATAAATAGTGGTAAGCACGGATAACACGTATCTCTGCATACTTGGTTTTATCTTCTTTTGCTGCCTCGAGTCCTAAGAAATGATTCTCGAATGAGATATTAGACATCATACGATAGTACAGATACCTCAGAGTTTCATTATCTGCTTTGAACTGGTTGTAGCAAATCTCGGTGAGACCACCATCAGACCACCAACAGATTGATTCGTCAGTAGGTAACTCGTTGAAGTTGTAAATGTTACGTATCAAAGTGGATTTACCATTGTCTGGAATAGTGAAATCGGAATTACCATCATTACCTTCCATGATAAGTCCAGCATAGCACTTGCTATACAAGCCTGTTATGTTTGGATTTGCGTCACTATTTGGATCAATGTTTCCCTTGTCCAAATCATCCATACAAGAGCACAAACTTGCTGAAAACAGAAGCGCTGCAGCAGGAACGATTGTTTTGAATTTATTGAGTTTCATATTGAAATCTATTTTAAATTGTTAGAAGTTGAGGTTCAAACCGAGCAGGAATGTGCGGCAGCGTGGATATACGTTGCTGTCCTTACCTGATGTCTGTTCTGGCTCGAGACCTTTGTACTTTGTGATGGTAAACACGTTAGAGCATGAGGCGTAGATACGACCTGAGATACCCTTGTAGTTACCCATCTTAAATACATTATCAAAATTGTAGCCCAAAGTGATATTGTCACACTTCAAGAAGCTTGCATTCTGTACAAAGTAATCGGTACGAGGATAGTTGTAGGAAGTCCAACCTAAGGCTGCTATTTCCTTTGTACAATTCTCATAATATCCCTTTGGATTACAGAGGACATTTGTATTAGCCTTGCTTTCAGCATATCCATTGTAGAGATAGTTTCCGAAGCTTGCACGGAAGTTACTTCCGAGATCCCAGTTCTTGTATGAAACTTTGAAGCTGAAACCGCCTGTCCAAGGAGCTACGATATTCTTGTAGAAGTATCTGTCGTTCTCGTCAATAGAACCATCACCATTGCGGTCTACATAACAACCCATGATAGGGCGTCCGTTCTCATCGTATACCTGCTGGAAAACCAAGAATGAGTTGGCTGGCTTTCCTACCTTATGATAGGTGATTGGCTGGTCTTGACCTACCGTCATTCCTGCTTCAATCATATCGCGACCGCCTGCGAGCTCAGTAATCTCGTTCTTGTTGTAGGCTGCGTTCACGCTCAATTCAACAAACCAGTCTTTGGTCTGGATAGGACGACCTGTTACAGCAACTTCAAAACCCTTATTCTCCAAGGTACCTGCATTCTTCAAAAGTTTATTGTCGAAGTTCTGACCAGCTGGGATAGTTGTTTCACTCAGAAGGTCTGTAGTCTTGCGGTAATATGCATCAAAGTTGAGGACCAATCTCTGGTCGAACATACCGTAATCGAGACCGACGTTCCATGTAGTGGTAGTCTCCCAAGTCAGCTCATCATTGTATGCCAATGGCTGATAGAGCAGACCTGTGTTGTCGCCGCCACCGATTGGATAGAGGTGGTGATTACTTGTACTCTTCTTATATGTAGCGGTATAATAATTTTTACCAGTATCCTGCTGACCAGTCTTACCCCAACCCAAACGAAGTTTCAAGTCGCTGATAGCGTCAACATCTTTCAAGAAACTTTCTTCTTTAACACGCCATGCGAAGGCTGCAGCAGGGAAGAAACCCCAACGGTGTCCGTCTGCAAATCGGCTAGAACCATCATAACGTGCGGTAAATGTAAGAAGATAACGATCCAACAAAGAATAGTTGGCACGACCATACCAGCTCACGAGATAGGTCTGACCTCTCCATCTGCTAGTATCGTAAGCCTTTTCTGTACCAGCAAGAGCTTCACCCTTGTCATTCTTTCCTTCGTAGGTAGATGGATACATGGTTCTGCTCCATTTGTCTCCCCAATATTTCATGTGACTATACTCGTAACCAGCTGTGATATCGAAGTGGTTAGCCTTGTTGAAGTCCTTGGTATATTGAGCATAGGCTGTTGCAACAACATTATACTTCTTCTCTGTATCTTCACTTTCTCCACCATAGTAGTATGCGTAGGTAGACTGTGGATTCTTGTGATCATACTCACCACCGGTGGTATATTCACCAGCTAAGTTGACATGCAGATGCAGGTCTTCGAAACCATGAATCTTATAGTCTGCCTCTACGTTGCCCAAGAGAACATGTGCACTCTTGTTAAATCCGTAGTTCTCTACCTTTTCAACAGGGTTGGCTGGAGCATCTGAATTGCGGTCGTATGGGAAGGTTGGGTCGTATGATTTACTCTCTTGTGCCCACTGCCAATAGCCGCCCCAGTTCTTGAATTTCTCATCACTGCTCTTAACAGGACGAGTAGGGTCCATTGTGATAGCTGCACCAACGGCATCCTGTCCACCAGGAACTGTCTTTGAGTAAGAATATTTACCATTGATGTTCAGGTTGAGGTGCTTGTTGAGCAAAGAAGGACTGAGGTTGAAACCAGCAGTAACACGCTTGTAGTCAGAACCCTTCAAGATACCTTCCTGGCCAGTGTAACCAACGCTGACGCGGTAAGGCATTGACCATGATTTCTTATTGATGCCACCTGATAAGCTGACATTATGCTCATGGCTGACAGCTGCACGGTAAATCTCATCCTGCCAGTCGGTATCGTATGTGCCGGCAGCATAGTTAGGTGTGCCATCTGCATTGTATTCCTTCCAGCCTAAGCCTTGGTAGGCAGCAGAACCTTCGCCATAATAGTTCTTGATGAAGTCAACATATTCTGATGCGTTCATCACATCCAACTTCTTACCAATAGTACTTACTGAGACTGTACCATTGTAAGAAATCTGTGGCTTCTGACCGCTGCGACCCTTCTTGGTGGTAATGATGATGACACCATTGGAACCACGGGAACCATAGATAGCGGTAGCCGAAGCATCCTTTAATACGGTGAAGCTTTCGATATCGTTAGGATTGACAAGAGAGAGAGGGTTGTTAACACCCTTTGTATCATTGTTATCCATAGGCATACCATCGATAACAATCAATGGGTTGTTGCTCGCAGTAAGAGAAGCACCACCACGAATACGGATTTGTGCACCTTCACCAGGAGCACCCGTTGCAGCGTTTACATTTACACCGGCAATCTTACCCTGGATCATATCCTGTGCAGATGTAATGATACCATGGTTCTTCTCATCTGGCTTGAGTGCAGTAACAGAACCAGTCAAGTCGTTCTTCTTAGCTACACCATAACCGATGACAACGATTTCGTTCAAAGACTTAGAGTCATCTTCCAAGGTAATGTTCATGTTGTTAGATGCCTTCACAGTCTGTGGTGTCATACCCAGATAGGTGAATGTAATCTTGGCACCTGGCGCTGCATCTACTGAGAAGTTACCATCCATGTCGGTAATGCCCACTGCCTTACCGTTAACTGTAATGGTAGCACCCATGATAGGCTCACCAGAAGCATCCTTCACATGTCCCTTAATTGCATTACTCTGCGCAAAGGAACTCACCGTCAGAAGCAGACCGCTTGCTAGGGTCAACGCTCTGAGAGGCAATTTAATTTTTACTTGCTTCATCATTTGCTCGATTTTTAAGTTAATGTATTATATTAAATTATTTACTTTTTCTTCTTTTCTTCTTGGCTTAAGTTGTTGTCGTTCCTACTCAAAATGCCGTTCTGGCTCTTGTTTAGTCTTTCTGGCATCTTATTTATATTATATAAGGTAGGAATGGGGCGCTTGCCCATAAACTTGTCGTTTCTGTTTGCAAAATTAAGTTCTTTTCTCTAATGTTGTACTATTTTTGTGTTAATTCCGTTATTTATTTTGTGCAAACGTTTGCACAGAATTTACTTGATTTATGTCAATGAATTCTGACCAATATTGAGGATATTTCGTAATTTTGCAGCACAACTAATAGCAATGGGCGATAAAGAAACAATAACAATGAAAGATATTGCTCGCGATCTGGGCGTAAGTGTTGCCACAGTGAGCCGAGCATTGAAGGACAGTTCTCGTATCAGTACTGCCCAAAAGGAGCGTATTCAGAAATACGCGCGTGAACATAACTTCTTTCCTAATTTTCTGGGTGAAGCTTTAAGACATAATAAGGTGAAGCCGATGAAGGTGATTGGAGTTATTGTGCCTCAGGTGGTACACTATTACTTCATGTCGGTGCTTTCGGGTATAGAGGAAGAGGCTAGAGCCAGAGGTTACCGTGTGATGGTGGCGCAGAGTAACGAGCGCTACGATAAGGAGGTGGCCATCTGTGAAGACTTCTATCAGAACAAGGTTTGTGGCATCATCGTTTCACAGGCGAAGGATACCAAGCAGTATGACCATTTCGAAAAACTGCTGCAGAATGGGGTGCCGCTCATCTTCTATGATAGAATATGTACGGGTGTGAACTGCTCGCGAGTGGTGGTAGATGACTATATGGGTGCCTTTACTGCCGTTACCCACATGATTGATACGGGCTGCAAGAAGATTGCCTTCTACGGCTCGCCGATGAATCTGGAAATCTCTAAGAACCGATATAACGGTTATCATGATGCGCTGGTAAAGCATGGCTTGACGGAAAACCCTGACTGGGTGAAGATTTGCGATGACCGTGCCAATGCCGAAGCAATAACGCCGGATATTCTGATAGAGGAAGATCGTCCGGATGCTTTCTTCGCCATCAATGATGATACGGCAATCGGCATCCTCTATACCGCCAAGCGGATGGGGTTCAAGGTGCCTGAAGAAATCAGCATCTGCGGATTCACCAATGGTGACCGTGCCAAGGCGTGCGACCCGATGCTTACTACGGTTGAGCAGCGAGGTGTTGCCGTAGGCGAGGAAGCTGCCAATATCCTGATAGGTCAGGTGGAAGGCTCCATCCCTAGAGATGATGTGGAGAAGAGAGTGGTGAGAACACGACTCGTGGTGAGAGGAACAACAAGATAAAAATATAAAAACAATATAACGATGAAACAAAAACCTGATTTAAGTTTCTGGAAGCTCTGGAATTTGAGCTTCGGATTTTTCGGAGTGCAGATTGCCTACGCCCTACAGAGCGCCAACATCTCCCGAATCTTTGCAACGTTGGGTGCTGACCCACACAACTTGAGTTATTTCTGGATTCTCCCTCCTCTGATGGGAATCCTGGTTCAGCCTATCGTGGGCACGTTGAGCGATAAGACGTGGTGCCGCTTCGGTCGCCGCATCCCTTATCTCTTTGTGGGTGCTACGATTGCCGTCCTGGTGATGTGCCTGCTGCCGAACGCCGGTTCTCTCGGACTGACCGTGAGCGGTGCGATGCTCTTCGGTCTGATAGCGCTGATGTTCCTCGATACGAGCATCAACATGGCGATGCAGCCGTTCAAGATGCTGGTAGGCGATATGGTAAATGAAAAACAGAAGGCAAAGGCTTACTCTATCCAGAGTTTCCTCTGCAATGCCGGTTCTGTAGCCGGATATATCTTCCCGTTCCTCTTTACCTTCCTCGGTATCAAAAATTATGCTGAGAAGGGTGTGGTTCCTGATTCTGTCATCTGGTCGTTCTATATCGGTGCGGCTATCCTGATTCTCTGTGTTATCTACACCTCGATGAAGGTGAAGGAGTGGAATCCACAGCAGTATGCGGACTATAATGAAGCGAAGAGTGAAGAGGGAAGAGTGAAGAATTCTAATGCTGAGGCTTCTGAAGACAAGGCTGGTTGGATTACTTTGCTCTGCAAGGCGCCATCTACCTTCTGGAAGGTGGGACTGGTTCAGTTCTTCTGCTGGGCTGGTTTCCTTTATCTCTGGAATTATTCTACGGGAGCCATCGCTGAAACCGTATGGAATACGACCGACCCTGCTTCGGAAGCATTTCAGGAGGCAGGCAACTGGGTGGGCATTCTCTTTGCCGTACAGGCTGTAGGTAGTGTAGTCTGGGCTGTGATTCTCCCTCAGTTTAAGAATACGAAGGTGGCATACGCTGTCAGCTTGATTATTGGTGGCGTGGGCTTTGCTCTCATTCCATTCCTGCATGACCAGTACTTGCAGTTTATCCCATTCCTGATGATTGGTGCCGGTTGGGCAGCCATGCTGGCGATGCCTTTCACCTTTGTTACCAATGCTTTGCAGGGATATGGTCACATGGGTGCTTATCTCGGTCTGTTTAACGGAACTATCTGTATCCCTCAGATTGTGGCTGCCATCTGCGGTGGAACTGTCCTGAGTCTGGTGGGTTCTCATCAGAGCGATATGATGATTGTGGCAGGTATCCTGCTGATTGCGGGTGCGCTGTCTGTGAGTATCATCAAGGATAAGAAATCAGAATAAAATGAGATGAACGATTAATTGATTGTTTCTACGGAGTGAGGGCTGTGCAAACGTTTGCACGATTTGTGAGGAAAAATATGCAAATTTCAGATACGTTTTTCGCTCGTTTTTCTTACCTTTGTAGCATCAAAAATAAATTATAACATTTTCAAGAGCCTTTAAGAGTCTTATGACAGTACAGTTTAATATTGAATATAAAGCAATGTTCGGCGAACAGATCGTCGTAAACATTCAGACGGAGGAAGGTGAACTGAAACTTCCTCTCGAGACAACAGATGGTCAAAGATGGGCATGCGACTGGTGTGTTGAATCACCAGAAAAATCGTATACCTATTATTATAGTGTAGAACGTGAAGGAAGAGCAGTCAAGACCGAATGGCTTATGATTAAGCATCAGCTCGATGTAAATGCCAAGAAGGCTGCGGTTTATACACTTTACGATCATTGGAAGGCAATGCCTGAGGATGCTTACCTCTACAGCAGTGCCTTTACCGATTGCATCAATCATCAGGTTCCACAGGAGATGAAGCCGGAAACGGGCAGCAAGATTGTGCGTCTGATAGTCCGTGCTCCTCAGCTTCGCGATGGTGAGCGTCTGGGTGTATTGGGTGCAGATAAAGCTTTGGGTGCTTGGGATGTGCAGAAGATTCTTCCGATGACTCAGCATACCTATAATGAATGGGTGGCTGATATTGATGCGACTCATCTTGAGGGCAGTCATCTGGAGTTTAAGTTCGTGGCTTTCAGAAATGCAAAGAACGAGCTTCTCTGGGAAAACAGCATGAACAGAACCGTGGATTTGCCGGAGATGAAGGCAGGTGAGTTGGTATCTTATGAACTCGACCAGGCTTCCTTCGCTCTGTATAACCGCAAACTTGCCGGAACGCAGGTGCCTGTATTCTCATTGCGTACCCGTAAGAGTGCCGGTATCGGTGATTTCGGTGACCTGAAGACCATGATTGATTTTGTGGCTTCTACCGGTCAGAAGGTGCTCCAGCTCCTTCCTATCAATGATACCACCATCACTCATACATGGACCGACAGTTATCCATACAGCTGCATCAGCGTCTTCGCTATTCATCCGCAGTATGCCGACCTCCATGCTCTCCCAGAGCTGAAGGATGCCAAGGCTCGTGCTGAGGCTGAGAAGACACGTGCTGAGTTGAACGCACTGGATAAGATAGATTACGAGAAAGTAAATGATTTCAAGATAAATTACTTGCGCCAAATCTTCAATCAGGAAGGTGAAAAGATGATGAAGACAGCCGAATACAAGGCTTTCTTCCAGGATACTGAACTGTGGCTGGTTCCTTACGCACAGTATTCATACCTGCGTGATAAGAATGGTACGGCTGATTTCAACCAGTGGCCAGATCATCAGGTATGGGATGAGGCTGAGCGCAAGGCGCTTGCCGACCCTAAGACTGCTGCTTACAAGAACGTGGCGTTCTTCTATTTCGTACAGTTCGTACTGGACCGACAGATGCAGGAGGCTCACGAGCATGCCAAGACTAAGGGCGTTATTTTGAAGGGTGATATTCCAATCGGCGTAAACCGCAATGGTTGCGATGTATGGACGGAACCTAAATACTTCAACCTCAATGGTCAGGCGGGTGCTCCACCTGATGACTTCTCTGCCAATGGTCAGAACTGGGGATTCCCTACCTATAACTGGTTTGAGATGCTGAAGGATGGCTGCCAGTGGTGGAACCGCCGTTTCCAGAACATGGCAAGATATTTTGATGCTTACCGCATCGACCACGTATTGGGCTTCTTCCGTATCTGGGAGATTCCGGTACATAGCGTACATGGATTGCTCGGACAGTTTGCACCGGCGCTTGCCATGAGCCGTGAAGAGATAGAAAGCTATGGTTTGCACTTCCAGGAAGACCGTTTCACCCGTCCGTTCATTACCGATTGGGTATTGGACCGTGTGTTCCATGAGCGTGCCGGCGAAGTAAAGGAGAAGTATCTCGACCGTCTGGATGACGAGCGTTATCAGATGAAACCAGAGGTAGATACCCAGCGCAAGGTAGAGGCACTCTTTGCTGATGCAACAGATGAGAAGGAACTCTGGCTGCGTGATGGCTTGTATGCCCTGATTAGCGATGTACTCTTTGTACGTGATCATACCAACCCTAGCGTCTTCCATCCACGTATCTCAGCCCAGCTCGACTTTATCTACGAGTCGCTCTATGATAATGACAAGGCTGCGTTCAACCGCCTTTACAACGACTATTTCTATCGCCGCAACAACCAGTTCTGGTATCAGGAGGCGATGAAAAAGTTGCCTAAACTGGTTCAGGCTACCCGCATGCTGGTTTGTGCCGAAGACCTCGGTATGGTGCCAGACTGTGTGCCTTGGGTAATGGACGAGTTGAAGATATTGAGTCTGGAACTCCAGAGCATGCCAAAGGATCCATCGGTTAAGTTCGGACATCTGAGCCGTAACCCATACCGCTCGGTATGTACCATTTCGAGCCACGATATGCCTACTCTGCGCATGTGGTGGGACGAGAATATCCAGCGTACCCAGGAGTATTACAATACGATGCTCTACCGTCAGGGACCAGCACCTCATCCACTCCCAGGCTGGTTGGCTAGTGACATCATCAGCCGCCATCTCACCTCTCCATCCATGCTCTGCATATTGAGCATCCAGGACTGGTTGGCTACCGATGAGGCTCTCCGTCTACCAGATGCCGATGCCGAGCGTATCAATATCCCGGCTAACCCTAAGCATTACTGGCGTTACCGTATGCACCTCAACATAGAGGATTTGGCTGCTGACAAGCGTTTCGTGCAGAGTATCACCGAAATGATTTCGCAGTCTGGAAGAGTCTAACTAACATGATTATATATACAGTGCAAACGTTTGCACACTCATTTGCAGAAAAATACCCTCCCAAAACGTGGAGGGTATTTTCGTTTTTTGTATCTTTGCACTATCTTAAGAATAAACAGATAATGATTGAGATAAACTAACGAAGATTCAAAAAAAGAATAAACAACAACTGAACAGTATGAAAAAACTGAATGTATTAGTGATGGGTCTCTTGCTTCCTATGTTGGCAGCGGCCCAGACCGTAAAGTCGCCTAACGGCAACGTCTCGGTAACATTCTCTTTGACCGAAAAGGGACAGCCTACCTATGAGATGAGCTATAAGGGAAAGACTGTATGCAAGCCATCCCACTTAGGATTGGAACTGGCTAAGGATAAACATGCCTCTAAGGGCATGGAGGAAACCAGCCTGATGGATGGTTTTACTGAAACCGGCAGCAAGACATCGACCTTCGATGAAACCTGGAAGCCGGTATGGGGCGAGACCGCTACCATCCGCAACCATTACAACGAGATGGAGGTAAACCTGAACCAGGCTGCTTCTAAGCGTAACATCACCATCCGTTTCCGGGTATATGATTATGGTATGGGCTTGCGCTATGAGTTCCCACAGCAGGAGAGTCTGAATTATTTCGTCATCCAGGAGGAGCATACCCAGTTTGCCATGGCAGGCGATCATACCGCTTACTGGATTCCTGGTGATTATGATACACAGGAGTATGATTACAACATTACTCCATTGACAGGCATTCGCCCAATTATTGCGAAAAACCGTGAAGCTTACAAGAGCAATTCATCTACCACCGTCTTCTCTGATACCGGTGTTCAGACCTCTCTCCAGATGAAGACCAAGGACGGACTCTACATCAACATCCATGAGGCTGCCTGCCTGGATTATCCAACCATGCACCTCAATCTGGATGAGAAAACATTGACCTTCGAGTCTTGGCTCACTCCTGATGCTGTAGGCAGAAAAGGATTCATCCAGACACCATTCAATACCCCTTGGCGTACCGTGATGGTAAGTGATGATGCCCGTGATATGCTTTCATGCAAGTTGACATTGAACCTCAACGAGCCTTGCAAGATTAAGGATACATCCTGGATTCATCCTACCAAGTACTGCGGTGTATGGTGGAACATGATTGTGGGTACCAAGACCTGGAGCTATACCAACGATCTGCCATCTGTGCGTCTCGGCGTTACTGATTACAGCAAGTGCAAGCCTAACGGTACTCATGGTGCAACCAACGAGGAAGTGAAGCGCTACATCGACTTTGCAGCCAAGAACGGTTTGCAGGAAGTATTGGTAGAAGGCTGGAACGAAGGTTGGGAAGACTGGTTCGGTCATCAGAAGCTCGATGTTTTCGACTTCGTGACTCCATATCCTGACTTCGATATCAAGATGCTCAACGACTATGCTCATTCTAAGGGCGTGAAGCTGATGATGCACCACGAGACATCTTCTGCAGCTCTCAACTACGAGCGCCACCTGGAAGATGCCTTCAACCTGATGAACAAATATGGTTATGATGCCGTGAAGACCGGTTATGTAGGTGATATCATCCCAAGAGGTGAGTATCACTACAGCCAGTTGATGAACAATCACTACCAGCGTGTCATCGAGACCGCTGCCAAGCATCATATCATGGTGAATGCCCACGAGGCAACCCGTCCTACAGGAATCTGCCGTACCTGGCCTAACCTGGTTGGCAACGAGAGTGCACGTGGTACAGAATATGAGGCATTTGGCGGTAACAAGTCTTATCATACCGTAATGTTGCCATTCACCCGTCTGCAGGGTGGTCCGATGGATTATACTCCTGGTATCTTTGAGACCAAGCTTTCAGAGTGGAGCAACAATAAGAGTTATGTTCATACCACTCTCTGTGGTCAGCTTTCTCTCTATCTCGTAATGTACAGTCCTTTGCAGATGGCTGCCGATCTTCCAGAGCATTATGAGAAGTATGATGATGCCTTCCAGTTCATCCGCGACGTAGCTTGCGACTGGGATGACTCCAAGTATCTGGAGGCTGAGCCAGCCAAGTATATCACCGTAGCCCGCAAGGCTAAGGGTACCGATAACTGGTTTGTAGGCGGTAAGACTGATGCAGCCCGCACAGCGGTAGTAAAGCTCGACTTCCTGGATAAGGGCAAGAAGTATGCTTGCGCTATCTATCAGGACGGCAAGAATGCTGACTACGAGAAGAACCCTAAATCTTACAAGATTGTTCACAAGACAGTGAAGAAGGGTGATGTTTTGAAGATTAACGAAGCACGTGGTGGTGGTTTCGCCATCTCTTTGCTCGCTAAATAAGCCTATAATTTCCGTATTTCCGTCCAACTGTCCGGTTGGTCGGAAATACGCTAAAAATGAGCGTAGATAATCTGTCACAGTTTTCTTCGCTCAGTTCGCTTTAATGTCCTGTATAACAATAACTTAACAATATGAATATCCAAAAACTAATAATTGCAGCATTGACAGCAACCGTTTTACCAACTTCATTGAATGCGCAGCAGACATTCAATGAGATGATGTATTCCAAGGAGAAAACCATGTTTATCCTGAATGCTCCAACAGCCCAAAAGTCTTCTGTAACCCTCCGACTTTATAAGCAAGGTCAGGGAGGAAAGGCTTATAAAACGCTGAAAATGAAGAAGTTGGGCGATGAACGCTGGGAGGCTATAGTAAAGGGCGACCTCAAGGGAAAGTTCTATACCTTTGATATTGGCAAGGGTGAAACACCAGGTACATTTGCCAAAGCAGTAGGTGTGAACGGAAACCGTGGCGCCATCGTAGATTTGTATGATACCGATCCATCTGGATGGGATAAGGACGTGCGTCCTGCTCTGAAATCGCCAGCCGATCTCGTTGTCTACGAGCTTCACGTGCGTGATTTCTCCATTTCTCCTACATCCGGCTTGAAATATAAGGGTAAATATCTCGCCCTCACCGAGCCTAAGGCCATCGAATACCTCAAGAATCTGGGCATCAACGCCATCCATTTCCAGCCTGTATTCGATTTCGCTTCTATAGATGAGACCCGACTCGACAAACCACAGTTCAACTGGGGTTACGATCCGAAGAACTATAATGTGCCGGAAGGCAGTTACGCTACCGACCCTTATTCTCCAGCAACCCGCATCAAGGAGTTCAAGGAGATGGTGATGGCGCTGCATAAGGCTGGCATCCGAGTGATTTTCGATGCCGTATATAACCATACTTTCGATATCAACGGCAGCAATTTCCAGCGTACCTATCCTGATTATTATTATCGCAAGACCAAGGATGGTAAGTATTCTAACGGTTCAGGCTGTGGCAACGAGACTGCTTCAGAGAAGCCTCTCATGCGCCAGTTTATGCTGGAGAGCGTGAAATACTGGATAGACGAATATCATATCGACGGTTTCCGTTTCGACCTGATGGGCGTTCATGACATCGAAACCATGCAGGCTATCCGTGAGATGGTAAACCGCATCGATCCTAGCATCTATATTTATGGTGAGGGATGGAGTGCAGGCAGCTGTGCTTATCCTACCGAGAAACTGGCGGTGAAGGCGAATACCCAGCAGCTCAAGGGCATCGGTGCTTTCAGCGATGATATGCGCGATGCGCTCCGTGGTCCTTTCTCTGATGACCATAAGGGTGCGCTCCTGGCTGGTCTTACAGGTCAGGAGGAGAGTCTGAAGTTCGGTATCGTGGGTGGCATTGCTCATCCGCAGGTGGATATGACAAAGGTGAACTATGACAAGAAGCCTTGGACCAACAATCCTACCGAGCAGATCAGTTATGTAAGCTGCCATGACGATATGTGTCTGGTAGACCGTCTGAAGGCAAGCATCGCATCTCTTACCGACAAGAATATCCCTGAAGCGATACGTACTGCCGAGTTGCTCCGCATCGATAAGCTTGCGCAGACCTGCGTCTTCACTTCACAGGGTGTTCCTTTCATCCTTGCCGGCGAGGAGATGCTCCGCGACAAGAAGGGAGTACACAACAGCTATAACTCTCCTGACAGCATCAACCAGTTTACCTGGACCAATCTGCAGAAATATCCGCAGGCGTTCACCTTCTACAGAAATCTGATCCAGCTCCGCAAGAATCATCCGGCCTTCCGTCTTTCAACAGGCGATAAGGTACGTCAGCATCTGGAGTTCCTGCCTTGTCAGCAGACTTGTCTCGTAGGTTTCCAGCTCAAGAATCTGGAGGGCATTGATGCCTGGAAGAACATCATCGTGATCTATAACTTCAATAAGGAGGCAAAGAAGATGCAGATTCCTGAGGGTAATTATACCGTGGCTTGCTGCAATGGTATAATCAATGAGGAAGGCTTAGGCTTTGTTTCGGGAAAGGATGTTGAGGTTGCCCCTCAGTCAGCCCTGATACTTTATCAGAAATAGTTTATATATATAATAAGGTGTAATATGAAAAAGATAATAGCTTCTTTATTGCTTATGAGTAGTGCAATAAGTATGAATGCAGCGGTCAACGTGAACCGCATTGAACCTACCGACTGGTATGTGGGCATGAAAGATGCTTCACTCCAGCTGATGGTGTATGGCAAGGATATCAAGAATGCCGATGTAACGGTAGATTATCCGGGTGTGAAGGTAGACAGCATCGCCCGCCTTGATTCTCCTAATTATCTCCTGGTTTATCTTAACCTCGATGGGGCAAAGGCTGGTGAGATGACCCTCAACTTCAAGCAGGGCAAACAGTCGAAGAAGGTAAAGTATGTGTTGAAGAACCGTGAGATGGCGGGCGACAAGCGCATCGGTTTCTCTAATGAGGATGTGCTCTATATGCTGATGCCAGACCGTTTCGCCAACGGCAATCTGAAGAACGATGCCTTTAAGACGATGCGTGATAAGACCTGCAACCGTGCAGAGCCTAGTCTGCGACATGGTGGCGACCTGGAGGGAATCCGCCAGCACTTGGATTATTTCAACCAGTTGGGTGTAACCGCTCTGTGGTTTACCCCGGTTTTGGAGAACGACAGTCCAAGTAACGGCAAGAACAGCAGTTATCATGGTTATGCTACCACCAATTATTATCGTGTAGACCCACGTTTCGGAACCAATGCCGATTATAAGCAGCTGATAGATGAGGCTCACAAGAAAGGTTTGAAGATTGTGATGGATATGATTTTCAACCATTGCGGTTTCGAACATCCTTGGGTTGCCGATATGCCTTCAAAGGATTGGTTTAATAAACCAGAATGGCTGGCTCCTGAAAATCAGACTGCCGAGCATCAGAAGAACATCGGTACGGTGGATGGCGCTGCTAAGGTGAACGATAAGTATCTGCAGACCAGTTATAAGCTGACTCCTGTACTCGATCCATACGCCAGCAAGGTTGATCTTACAGAGACCGTAGATGGCTGGTTTGTTCCAACTATGCCTGACCTCAACCAGCGTAACCCACACGTTATCAAGTATCTGATTCAGAACAGCGAGTGGTGGATAGAGAGCGCTGGTATCGACGGCATCCGTATGGATACCTATCCTTATGCCGACCGCGATGCGATGGCACACTGGATGAAGGTGCTGGGCGAGGAGTATCCTCACTTCAATACCGTAGGCGAGACTTGGGTAACCGAACCTGCCTATACTGCAGCCTGGCAGAAGGACAGCAAACTTTCTGAGAAGAACAGCTATCTGCCAACCGTTATGGATTTCGCCTTCTTCGACCGCATCAACAGTGCAAAGAAAGAGGAGACCGATGACTGGTGGAACGGCATGAACCGTCTCTACAACGTGTTCTGCTACGACTATCTCTATCCTAATCCAAAGAGCGTAATGGCATTCATCGAGAATCATGATACCGACCGCTTCCTGGGTGAAGGCAAGGATACCCTGGCTCTGAAGCAGGCGTTGTCATTGCTTCTGACCATCAATCGCACTCCTCAGCTCTATTATGGTACAGAGGTGCTGATGAACGGTACCAAGAGTGTAACCGATGGCAATGTACGCAAGGACTTCCCTGGCGGTTGGGCTGGTGATAAGCACAATGCCTTTACTGCCGAAGGAAGAACACAGGCAGAGAACCAGATGTTCAACTGGCTCAGCAATCTGTTGCACTGGCGTCAGGGCAATGAAGTGATTACCAAGGGCAAGCAGACCCAGTTCTGTCCTCAGAAGGGTGTTTACGTAATTGCCCGCCAGTATAAGGGGAAGAATGTGATGACGGTTATCAACGGCAAGAACGAGGCAAACGAGCTGAATGTTTCCCGTTATGCAGAGATTATCGGTTCTCATGACAAGGCTACGGATGTTACAAACGGTCGCACCGTTCTTATCAACAAGAACGTGAAGCTCCGTCCTCGCCAGAGCATGATTCTTGAGTTCTAAAGACTTAGTATCAGTCACTTGATACTTTCATATCTCAGCAGGCTAACGCAGTTATCAGTGTTAGCCTGCTTTTTTTCATAAAAATATTCTTTCGTTTCAATTATTCTTTGTAAATTTGCAGCAGAGTTTAATAACAAACGTCATGAACAAAGAAATTGGTAAATGGTTCTTGGATGTTGCGAAGTATATAGTAACGGCATTTATCTTGACGAATATGTTCGTTAAGATTGATACTTTTATGTCTGCAGTGGGGGCTGTGATAATTATGGCTTTACTGTTTGGTATAGGGGTATTTTTCTTAAAAAGAGACAAAAACTGATTTAGTGTATTAATTAAAAGAGATATGATATGAATTGGAATCTTTTTAGTATGTATATCGCTCTTGCTTTGTTAGGAGTTGGTATGGTCATCTATGCAAAAATAGAAGACAGGAAGAAAGGAAAATAATGATTAGAAGATACATTCTAACCTTTATAGCAGCATTGATCGTTACCTTGAGCAGTTGGGCGCAAGGTGGGCTGCCTAGTCGCTATAATGTAAGCTATCTCAATATGGCTGCAGGTATGCCGAATAATTTTGCTGATGATATCTTTCAGGACTCTTACGGCTTCGTATGGATCAGTACGCATGGTGGTGGACTGGTGCGCTACGATGGCTTCAATTTCATGAACTTCGGTTTGGGGGCTCCTGGTATCAGTCTGCGAAGCAACAGCTGCCGCAATACTTGCGAAGATCATTTCAAGCGCCTTTGGGTGGCTTTCGAAGAAGGTCCGCAGGTGCTCGACCTCAAAACGATGCAGCCTGTTGTTCCACCTTGTGAGAACAGCCAGGTAGAGGCACAACTCAACAAAGTATTCAAGAACCTTTGCACCCGAATATATTGTGATGCAAAGGGCAATATATGGATGCTTTCTTTCAACCAGCTTACCCGTTTCGGCTTTAACGAAAAGGGCGAGGTGAACAGCGTCTTGTCCACATCCTATCCTTATAATGCTCCCGACCTCGGAATCTGTGATGTCTATCGCAGAGGAACGGTTGTATTATGCAACAATGGAGTGGTGAGCGAGTTTTCTGTGAAAAACAATCAGCTCGTAGCAAAGAATATCTCATCCCTGTTTCCTCCGCTCGAAGGCTGGTATGCCGGTGCCATCATCTCATACCATGGCAAGATATGGATGGGTACGAATCGCGGATTGTTTAATAGTGCAAAGCAGGAATTCCATTGCTCTGCTACCGACCATTCGCTCCAGCACGAAGTAGTGACGAGCCTTGCTGTTTCTCCAGATAACAAACTTCTGGTAGGAACGCTCTGTGGCGTAGATATCTTCAATGATAAGACCGGAGAGATAGAACATTGGAACACTGCTACGGCTGTGAATCCGCTGAGCAGCAACTTTATCAACAGTCTTTTCTCTAAGAACGGACAGATATGGGTAGGTTCCGAGACAGGTGGTGTTATCAAGCTGGCTCCACGTCAGCTGATTTTGGAATTCTACCGTCACGACCCCGCCAACCCAGGCAGCATCTCTCCCAACGCAGTCAATGCCATGTATGCGGCAGCTGACGGAACCCTGTGGGTAGGAACTGTAGAGGGAGGTCTCAATGCCTTGACTCCAGGCAGCATGAACTTTGTTCATTATACGGTGGCAAATTCCGGTTTGCCGCATAATACCGTCTCGGTTCTTGCAGCCGATAACCGCAATCAGCTCTGGATTGGTACCTGGGGTAGGGGCTTTGCTGTGATGAATCTCAGTCAGCCGGGCAAGATTATTCCTCTGGTGATAGATGCTAAGCATCAGCATTTACTTAACTTTGCCGGTGCTTTGGCTTACGATCCTATCAATGATGGTATGTGGCTCGGAACCAATGATGGTCTCTTCTTCTATGATATGAAGCGCCGCCAACTCATCGAACCTTTCAGGGGATGCCAGAATGTGCGCGGCTGCATTGGTTCTCTGATAACCCGAAAGGGCAAACTCCTGATGGGTTGTGTGCGGGGAATGGTAGAGGTCGACCTCAAGTCGCGTCCTCATGGCAAGGGCGATTTCGCTGTTACGTATCATCAGTATAAACTCGACAATCCGAAGAGTGGAGTCTTCGATAAGATATTGTCTTTCTGCCAGGCTAAGGATGGAAAGATATGGATGGGCAGTAACGGCTACGGTCTGTATTGCTATACCAGCGATAAAAACGGAAAGACTCAAGTGAAGTCGTATACCACCAATAACGGACTTGCCAACAATATCGTGAAGGGTATTGTAGAGGATAACCAGGGTATGTTGTGGATAGCTACCGATAACGGACTCTCTATCTTCAATCCGAAGACCGAGGCATTCTGCAGTTTCTCCCGTGAAGACGGTCTGATCAGTTCGCAGTTCTATTTCAATGGTGCCATCCGCAATGCCAAGGGCGAGATATTCCTGGGAACCGATGCGGGTATGATGGCTGTAAAGGGCATAAACCGTTCTGTGCATCAGACGGGTAAGTTGTGCTTTACCGAACTTCTGGTAGATAACCAGCCTGTCTTTGCCGGCAGCGATTATCTGGAAGAAGATATCTCCATCGCCAGAAAGTTGCGTATCCATGAGAGTGATAAGTCGTTCACCCTCTTTTTCTCAGCGCTCAATTATGGCTGCGAGACACAGGGCGTGTACCTTTATCGCATGAAGGGATACGAGAATGAGTGGGTTCAACTCAAGGCTGGTCAGCATAGTGTGCGTTATTCCACTCTGCCAGCTGGAGACTATAAGTTTGAGGTGAAATATATCCCATCTATCAATTCCGACAAGGAGCAGGTGATCTCTGTAGAAGTTCAGATTACTCCTTATTTCTGGAAGAGCTGGTGGTTTGTTACCCTTATTATAATAGGTATCATCGCCTTGCTCCAATATGCTTATGTGCGCCGTCTCAACAAGATGCGCGAAGAGGAAGTAGAGGCTTTGTACCGTCCTATCGAGGCTGCGATGAAGGAAAGTGATGAACCAGAAAAGCTGCAGAGTCGCATCCAGATGATTCTGCAGAACCAGAAGCGTTATCAGGACAGTCAGAAAAAGAGCATTGAGGCTGACAGGAAGATGGTAGAGGAGACTATGCGTCCATTCATGGAAGAAGTGATGGATGTGATGGAGAAGAATTACGATAATTCGGAGTTCGGTGTACAGGAGCTGGCAGATGCCTTGGGTATATCCCGCAGTGTACTGAGCAAGAATCTCTCCAAGGAGACAGGCTTGCCAACAGCCCAGTTTATCCGCAACTACCGTCTCGACATCTCGCGCAAGATGATGGCAGATAAAACTTCCAACCGAAATATTACGGAGATAGCCTACCGTGTAGGCTTCAACGATCCGAAGTATTTCACCCGTTGCTTCACCAAGCAGTTTGGCATCTCGCCGACTGCATATAAGGATCAGTTGGATTCTCAGGGTTCAGATATGGCATAGTTCTCCTTAGATCCTCCTTGGATTCTTCGGAGAAATAATGTTCCTGGATGTGATAATTTGTTAAGTAAATAAAATAAAACCGAGGGGTTACTTGATATAAGTCAAGTAACCCCTTGTTTTGTATGTGTGGGTACACAACTGGTGGATAAGCACGTAATATCCTTAAAAATCCACTGTTTATGCGTTTTGTCCACCTATAAAACCCATTTGTCCACCCAATATAATCCGATTAATTGTACTTTTGCCACTGAAAAAGGATTTAAGAATTTTAAATAACCTATTTGAATAGTAAACAAACAACCTAAAGGCGTTAAGTTATGAAGTTAAGAAAAACTTTACTTTCGTTTGCTTGTGCTATCATGGTGGCATTAAGTTTCACTGCTTGTGGTGATGACTGGGGCCGACAGGACGATCCTGCTGGCGGACAGATTTACCCATCTAAGACAACAGTGGCAACTTATGACTTTGAGTATTCAGAAGAGAAACCTGAGTATTCAGACATGATAAGTCACGATGAGTCATGTGAGGTGACCAATGATGAGACCCTCGCAAGTAATGTATTGCACATCAATGGTAAGGGTGGTGCCAAGATTGCCAATCCTTTCAATGGTGTGAAGTTGCAAAATGGTGCTGCCATCACTTTCGCTGTAAAGATTGATGCAGCCGTAGCTGAGGACGGAACAGTCGCAGATGTTGACTTGACCCGACCTCTTATCTCATTTGGTTCAGATGAGAAGGATGCTGCTGGTAATGATATCAGTGCTCACTTCTATATCACTGCCAATGGTCAGGTGGTTTACAACAAGCCTACCCAGTTGCAGAGTTTGAACCTGAATGAGAATGATCCTGCTTCTGTGAAGACAGGTATTCTCTCTCCTAATGAGTGGCATTTCGTAGCCCTTCAGCTTTCTACTGAAGGTTACCAGCTTTACGTAGATGGTAAGAAGAGCCTTTCTGGTTATCAGACATCATCAAGTGCTACCTCTTTCCAGTACAAGACCTTGGTTGATTCCATCAACTCTTTACCTTATATATATATAGGTGGAGACAGCAAGTTGACAGCCGAAGAGACCAACACAGTTTCTATCGATAATGTTACCCTGATCCGTAACATGATGGAAGAGAAGGATTGGAACAAGACCATTGGAGGTAATGGTGGTGGTGATGAAACATTCAAGCTTGTTGATTATGTTAATGGCGAGTCTCCTACTACCGAAATCGGTACTTCTGATTGCTCTGCAGATTGGTGGACAAGCTTCTCAGACTACTATCGTGTTCCTGCTGGTGCTACTCTCCACTTGAAATTTGAAAATCATACCTCAGGTGCAGGCAACTGGAATAACTGGAATCTCTGTGTCGCTACTGATGATGCTCGTAACGTCGGCAATTATGCCGAGCACTTTGTAATGCGTAGTGACCTCTTTGGTTGGGGTGGTAATGCTTCTACTTACAATGCAGCTAATATCTCTAATGAAGGTTATGGTGATTGGGAGCAGTTCAAGGCAGATATGGAAGGTGCACAAGTAGATATTACTCTAGAACGTAAGGGTGATGAAATCTATATGACTGCTGTTGCTACGGCAAAGAATGGTAACGTTTATAAGGAAATGTATCACCAGACAATCGGTCAGGATGTGATTCGGGTATTCTTGATTGCAGATCATTCTTATCTCAAGTTGGATGCCAGTGGTTGCACAGTATCTGAACCAGCTAAGGTAGAAACGACAGAAATTGGTACTTCTGATTGCTCAGCTGATTGGTGGACAAGCTTCTCTGACTATTTCCAGATTCCTGCAGGTAAAACTTTGAACCTTGCATTCGAAAATCATACTTCGGGTGCTGGCAACTGGAATAACTGGAACCTCTGTGTTGCTACAGACGATGATCGTAACGTTGGCAATTATGCCGAGCACTTTGTAATGCGTAGTGACCTCTTTGGTTGGGGTGGTGCTGCTTCTACTTACAATGCTGCCAATATTACCAATGAAGGTTATGGCGATTGGGAACAGTTCAAGGCAGACATGGAAGGTGCCAAGGTGAACATTCAGTTGCAGCGTAAGGGTGATGAAATCTATATGACTGCAGTTGCTACAGCTAAGAATGGTACAGTCTATAAGGAAATGTATCATCAAACCATCGGAACAGATATGGTTCGTGCATTTTTGATTGCAGACCATTCTTATCTCAAGCTGGATGCTAACAATTGCTACCTGGCTTCTCCTGTTTACGAATAGGTAAAGCTTAAAAAATAACATTAATAGAATAAACAATGAACAATAACATATTGCATAAGTTATTCTTGACCCTGACACTGGTGCTCCTTACTTTAGGAGCATCAGCACAGGTTACCGTATCAGGTAATGTGTCAGATGAATCGGGTGAGCCTATCATCGGTGCTACTGTTATGGAAGCATTGACAACCAATGGTGTTGTTACTGATTTCGACGGTAACTTCAAGATTCAGGTGAAGAACGAGAACGCTACTTTGAAAATCTCTTATATCGGTATGGTTGCTCAGAACATCCGTGTAGGCAATCAGCGTAATATCAAGGTGGTTCTCAAGGACGAAAGTCAGAAAATCAATGAGGTCGTAGTCGTTGGTTACGGTCATCAGAAGAAGGAGAGTGTCGTAGGTGCTATCTCTCAGGTTAGTTCAGACGACCTCTTGAATACCCCTACAGCCAATGTAACACAGGCTATTGCCGGTAAGATTCCTGGTGTCGTAACAACCCAGGTATCTGGTGCTCCTGGTGCCGATGACGCTACCATCAACATCCGTGGTCGTGCTACCTTCGCTGGCGACGGTGCTCCATTGGTCATGGTAGATGGTGTAGAGCGTGCTTTCTCTCAGGTTGCTCCTGATGATATCGAGAGTATCTCTGTATTGAAGGATGCTTCTGCTACAGCCGTTTATGGTGTGCGTGGTGCGAATGGTGTCATCCTCGTTACTACCAAGCGTGGTAAGGATATGAAGCCAGAGGTTAGTTTGACCAGCAACTTCATGTGGGGTACTCCAACCCGTAAGCCTCACTATCTGAACTCTTATGACTCTGTTACTCTCCTCGAGGAGGCTTTGAAGAACGATGGTCTTCCATCACAGTATTCTGCTTCTGATATCGAGATGTACCGCAAGAGCTGCGCCGGCGAGTTGACTGGTGCTGATGCGCTTCTCTATCCTAATGTAGACTGGTATGATGAGGTGCTCAACAACTGGGCTCCTTCTCAGCGCTACAATGTAAGTGTACGTGGTGGTACGAAACGTATGCGCTACTATGTCTCTGGTGAAATCTACAACCAGGGTTCTTTGATCAAGAACCTCAGTCAGGATGTCTACGGCAACTCTTCAAGCCCTGGTTACAACCGTTACGCTTTCCGTGCCAACATGGACTTCTTCCTCTCTAAGGATTTGACATTCAGCGTAAACTTCGGTACTCGTTTCGAGAACCGTCATGGTTCAAACACCAACGAGAGTTCAACCAACTATGATATCTTCGCACGTATCAACCATACTCCAGGTTGGATCTTCCCTGTATCTTACGAGGTACAGAATGGTGAGACTACCAAGACTCTCTATGGTGGTACAGCCGTATATCAGGACAACGTAGTGGCTGCCCTCGCCAAGGGTGGATACTATCGTGGAACCAATACCATCAATGAGACCAACTTCATCGCAGACTACAAGATGGACTGGTTGACTCCTGGTCTTTCTGCCCGCGGTATGGTTTCATTCGACTATGACTCTTATTATAAGAAGACATTCGGTGCAGCTTTTGCAACCTATGAATTGAACGACCGCAACAACTTTACCAGTGCAGATGCTTATACCAAGTATAATGTAGATGGCGACCTGGCCTACTCTAAGGCTTCTTCTACTACATACAAACTCTATATGGAGGGTCAGATCAACTACGCCCGCAAGTTTGGTAAGCACGATGTTACCGGTATGGTACTTTACAACCAGAACGACTACCGTTACAACTCAGACCTGGCTAAGCGCTATCAGGGTCTCGTAGGTCGTGTAACTTACGGCTATGATGACAAGTATCTCGCTGAGGTTAACGTTGGTTACAACGGTTCAGAGAACTTCCTCAAGGGCAAGCGCTTCGGTTTCTTCCCAGCCTTCTCACTCGGTTGGCGTGTAACTCAGGAAGAGTTTATGAAGCCAACAGAGAACTGGTTGAACAACTTGAAAATCCGTGCATCTTACGGTGAGGTTGGTAACGACGTTTATACAGTAGGTGGTGTGGCTCAGCGCTTCCTCTATGAGGAGAAGTGGAACCAGATTTCTAACGATTACTACTTCGGTAATACTGGTACAACCGGTATCTTCGAGAGCCAGTATCCTAACTATGGTGTAACCTGGGAGCGTGCCAAGAAGTTCAACGTAGGTTTGGAGTTCGGCTTGTTCAATGGTATGCTGACTGGTAACTTCGACTACTTCGTTGAGAACCGTAACGATATCCTGACAGAATATTTGAGCCGTCCACAGTGGGTAGGTGTAACGATGGCTGCCGGAAACCTCGGTAAAACTCAGAACAAGGGTTACGAGTTGGAACTCCATCACTTCAACCACATCGGCAAGGACTTCACCTATAATGTAGGTGTTACCTTCTCTCATGCAGCCAACAAAATCAAGAATATGGATGAGCCTGCTTACAAGACCGCTTACCGCAAGCGCGAAGGTCACCCAATCAACCAGTACTTCGGTCTGGTATGTGAGGGCTTCGTAACACAGGCCGACTTGGATAATCCTAACTTCCCTGTATCAACCTACGGAAACGTAAAGGTTGGTGACCTGAAGTACAAGGATATGAATAACGATGGCTTCATTGATGACCGTGATGAGACATTCATCGGCTATAGCGATATTCCAGAGAACACATACGCTCTGACACTCGGCGCCAACTATAAGGGCATCGGTTTCGAAGTAATGTTCCAGGGTGTAGATCATGTATCCCGTTACTACGACAGCGATGCGATGTTCGCCTTCCAAAACAACGGTAAGGTAAAGAATATCCACCTGAACCGCTGGAACCCTGCAAAGAGCGAGGCAGAGAACCTGGCTACTGCTACCTATCCATTGCTCCATTACGGTAGCAACGGTGATCACAACCAGCGCCAGAACTCATTCTTCCTGAAGAACGGTTCATTCGTCCGTCTGAAGAACATCGAGTTGAGCTATACATTCCCTAAGGAGTTGATCAAGCATGTCGGTATGAGCAATGTCCGCTTCTACATCAATGCCAACAACCTCTTTACATGGGATCATCTCGACGACTTGGTTGACCCAGAGAGTAACGGTTCAAACCGTTATCCACTCTTGAAGACCGTCAACGTAGGTTTCAATGTCGTATTCTAATTCAAGAACATTCAAAAAGAATCGAAAATGAAGAAATATAGTATATTTGCTTTGGCGCTCGTTATGGGAGCAATGACGCTCACCTCTTGCGAAGACGCCTTCGGCAATTTCCTCGACAAGCAGCCAAGCAATGAGTTGACAAAAGCTGAGGTGTTGGGTAACTTCACTCTGTTGGAAGAGAACCACAACGATACTTACAACTTCCTGCTTCACGGTGCCAACCGCGTGAACAACTCATGGATGGATGCTGCTACCGACCTGGCTGAATCAAGTATCGGTACATCAGGTACACGTACCACATTCAATATGGGTAACTATTATGGTGGTGGCGGTGCAGCAGAGTTGACTTCTCCTTGGGAGAGTCGCTATCGTGGTATTCGCAAGTGCAATATCACCATCAACACATTGGAGCAGGACACAGAGAACAAACTTCGCCCTGCAGATATTGACGTAGAACTTTACAATTCACGTAAGGCAAACTATATTGCAGAGGCCCGTTTCCTCCGTGCCTATTTCTACTGGGAACTGTTCCTCCGCTACGGTCCGGTGCCATTGGTTACTACCGAGCTCGACCCTAATGGTGACTTGATGACAGGTTATACTGAGCGCCCAGACCTCAGGACCTTCATGGATTATCTCTTCAAGGAGGTGAAGGAATGCGAGAGCAGTCTGAAGACTTACGCAGAGACCAGCGATGCTACTTATGCAGGTGAGGTGAACCAGCCTACAGCACGTGCCCTCTATGTTCGCATGATGCTCTATATGGCAAGTCCACGCTACTCAGCACAGAGCGGTGTTACCTGGCAGCAGGCTGCAGACGCAGCTGCGGGCTTCATCGCTGACTATGGTGAAAATTATAGATTGGAAGACCGTACCAACGGTGGTGTAGCAGCCTACAACAATGCCTGGTTGCTCAACACTTATACTGACAAGAACCCTGAGGTTATCTTCTTCCGCAACGATGTAGCCATCGGTTGGAGCGGTATTTCTACCGATACTCCAGTAGGTGAAGGTGGACAGGGTGGTCTTTGCCCAAGCCAGAACCTCGTAGATATGTATGATATGGAAGATGGTTCAGCTCCTTTCAAGCAGTATGATGCAACAGGTGCTCCGGTTTATGTAAACGGCAAGCCTGTCATCAACGAAGAGAGCGGTTATACAGAGCAGAAGATGTGGAAGAACCGTGATCCACGCCTCGCAGCTACCATTCTTTACAATGGTTGTGAGTGGGGGCAGGCTACCAGCACCAAGACCAATGTCATTGATGTGGTTTATGGTCATCGCGATAATCCTATCGGCAACCAGAATGCTACTCCAACAGGTTATTATGTACGCAAGTATATTCCTGAGACCATCCTGAGCAGCAACCACAGCGGTACAGCCAAGCGCCTCTGGAAGATCTTTACCTATAGTGAACTGCTTCTGAACTATGCTGAGGCATTGAACGAGGCTGACTATGCAGGCAACAAGACACAGGTTTGCAACCTGCTCGACCAGATTCGTCATCGTGGCGGTATCATCGGCAATGTTGCCGATCGTGCCGACTTGAATTCCCAGACAGCTATGCGCAATTTCATCCACAAGGAGCGTACCATCGAACTTGCTTTCGAGGAGCACCGCTGGTGGGATGTTCGTCGCTGGAATGTGGCAGGTGATGCACTCGGCCGTGATATCTACGGTGTAAACGTGGCAGCAGATGGCACCATTACCCGTAAGGTAGCCCAGCACCGCAAGTGGCAAGACAAGTTCTACCTCTATCCAATCCCAGAGGCTGAGGTTTGGAAGATTGGTCAGAACTTCCAGAACGATGGTTGGAAAGAATAACTCTTTTAATGATAGAATTGTATGAATAATATTCAGAATATATATAATAAGGTATCTTCATCAAGCAAAGTCTTGATGCTGAGTGCACTTCTCTGTGCTTCAAGCTCAGTCTTGGCACAGGAGCAGGTGCTCAAAGGCCGAATCGTCAACAGCCAGGGTGAACCAATCCCTGGAGCTGTTGTCAACGTGGCAGAGGAAAGCCGCATTGCCCTGACCGACAAGGAAGGTTACTTTACATTGAAGAAGGTAACTCCTAGCGATGAAATCTGCGTAAGTAGCGTAGGTTACAAGAATGCGCAGGAGAAGGTGACCACTTTTGACGGTACATACGTCATCAAGATGGAAGATGATGCTGACGAGTATGAGCATCTCGCTCCTGTTCCTTTCGGCGAGCAGAAAAAGAAAATCTTGACTGATTCCCGTTCGGTTGTTTCAGGCGAGGAATTGCAGAAGCATCCTGTTACTATTCTTCAGAATGCCTTCACCTCAACACTGAATGGTGTGGAGACCTACGAATGGTCTTCTGAGCCAGGATGGTCGGAGAGCTTCCTCTTTATCCGTGGTATCCGTACCACCAACCAGAGTGCCCGTTCTCCACTGATCATCGTGGATAACGTAGAGCGTGACCTCTCCTTCCTCGATGCTTATCCTATCGAGAGCATCACCGTACTGAAGGATGCTGCCGCTTCTTCTATCTATGGTATGCGTGGTGCCAATGGTGTGATTTTGGTTACTACCAAGCGCGGTAATGCCGGTAAGACTAAGATTGATTTCACTCAGGAAGTCGGTTTCCAGACCCTCGCCAACAAGATGGAGGTTCAGAACTCTTACAACATGGCGATGACCCGTAACCAGGTACGCTATCTGAGCGGTATGGATCCGATGTACACCCAGGAGCAGCTCGACAACTACAAGTATGTATGCGATGGTGGAACGTTTGCTGACGATGATATCCGCAAGTACCAGTACTTCAATACATCTTGGGCAGACCAGTTGTATCGTGAAGCTGCACCGCAGTATCGCACCAACCTGCAGATTAGTGGCGGTAATCAGCGTGCCCGCTACTATGTAAGCTTCTCTTACCTGCGCCAGGAGGGTATGTGGAATACCGAGGGTACAGAAATGAATGATGGTTACAGCACACAGCACGTACTGAACCGCTGGAATCTCCGTTCTAACATTGATATTGATGTATCCAAGTATCTGAACGTATCTCTCGACTTGGGTGGACGTATAGATAACATCTCTCAGCCTACTGAGCCTGTGTTCAACCTCGTTACTTTCGGTGTAATCGAGGCAAACCCTATGGCTCCTACCCATAACCCTGACGGAAGTATCTATTCTTCATCTACAGCCAACAACCCGGTACGTTACCTGGGTGGTTCCGGTTTGGAGAAGAACCGTCGCCGTAACTTGTATTCTACCTTGAATGCCAAGTACGATTTGAGTCCTGTATTGAAGGGCTTAGGCTTGTTCGGTACAGTCAGCTTCGATGCATACGAGACTTTCGAGTCAACACAGACTGCTCAGATGGATTCATGGAACTACGACTACGATAACCTGGCGGTTACCGATGTCAGCCAGTTCAAGTATACCAAATATACAACCAAGGCAGCTTTGAGCAACCCATCAGCTAATCAGCGTGGTTACTACTACAACCTGAATTTGTTTGGTGGTGTAAGTTATAAGAACAGTTTCGGTAAGCACAATGTAGATGCCCGTGCCTTTGCCCGTTACTACCGTAATGAGGAAGCAGGTTCAGATTACTCTACCCAGCAGAGTGCATCTTCAAACCGCTATCTGGCATACAACTTCCAGGGAACATACGACTATGCCAACAAGTATATCGCATCAGTCAACCTCTCTCGTATGGGATGTGACAACTTCTCACCAGACGACCGTTGGGGAACCTTCTGGGGTGCATCTGCTGGATGGGTACTCTCTGAGGAATCCTGGATGAAGAAACTTGGCTTTGTCAATCTTCTCAAGTTCCGTGCTTCTTATGGTGAGGCTGGTCAGTCATCTACAGGTGCAGGCCGTTACCCATATCAGAGTATCTATGGTACAGCTACCGGTTATGGTTTCGGTTATAACGGAACTTTAGTGAATGGCTATGCTGAGAGCAAGACCGGTAATGCCAACAGTAAGTGGGAAATCTCCAAGATGGTAAACTTCGGTGTTGACTGGAATCTCTGGAACAGCAAGCTCTATGGTAGCTTCGATATCTTCAAGGAGTGGCGTTCTAACATCCTGGTATCCCGTTCAACCGTGCCAGAAACCATACTTGGTGTGCCTGTAGCACAGGATTCATATGGTAAGGTTGAAAGCCGCGGTTACGAACTCGTTCTCGGACATCGTGGCAATATCGGCAAGGACTTCAAGTACTTCATTGAGGGTCAGCTTACCTTCAACACCAACAAGGTTACCGATATCGATGAAACTGCACCAGATGTAGAATGGCAGCGCAAGGCAGGTCATAGAATCTATGACAACACTTCGGTAGCCGAACTCTATGAGCAGGCTCAGACAGGTACCAACCGTGTGGGTGGATGGAACATCTATAAGTTCGACCAGTGGGCTTCAGATCCAAACCTGATTGCAACCTCTCAGCAGGATGCTATCGACCATCCGGAAAAGTATCCATACAATAGTTTCTCTAATGGAGCACAGCAGTTGGGTACAGCGGTGTTCAAGGATATCAATGGTGACCGCGTGATCGACTCAAAGGATATGGTACCAGATTCATACACCATCATTCCTGAGATGATTCCTACCTTCAACTTCGGTTTCGAGTATAAGGGCTTCGATGCCCGCATGATTGTGAATGCTTATCTCCGTCGCTCTGTATTCCTTTCACCAGCTATCAGCTACAGCGGTTGGAGTAACATGGGTACCCATGAGGTAACAAAGGCTTGGGGTTACTATACTGATGACCCTTCTGATCCTCGCAACGTGAATGCTACTTATCCACGTCCTGTTTATAATGGATTCGATGCAGTTGATTCAGACCGTGCTACAGGTTCTTACCAGAACAACATCTGGGTACGTAATGGTAACTTCTGGTCTATCCGTAATATTGAGGTAGGATACTCTTTGCCTGCTAAGTTGATTTCTAAGTTGTGGATGACTAAGTGCCGCGTTTACTTCAGCGCTTACAATATTGCTACCTTTAGCAGTCTGCCAGATGATGTAGACCCAGAGAAGCCATTGAGCTACTGCTGGTGGTATCCAAAGACAAAGTCATTTACATTTGGTATTAACATTGGTTTCTAATCAATTTTATCAAAAACGAATATGAAAAAGATATTAGTTAATATATCATTGGCGATGCTGGCTGTAGGAGGTATGACCTCCTGCAGCGACATCCTCGATAAGGAAGTCGACTTGACTTATACCGACGAGAACATCTACAGCAACTACGACCGTACCCGTGGTGTCTTGGCAAATGCCTATACCTATTTGCCTGATGCCTTTGCGGGATATACCGATGGTCAGTTCCGTGCTGCTTCTCGTGACTGTATGACCGATAATGCCATCTCTTACTGGAATGTGCATTACTATCACAGTGTGTTGAACGATTCATATGATGCCAAGAACCACTGGTTTGCTGAGAATTATTGGAGCAACGATCTGAAGGGCATCCGTGTCTGCAACGACTTCATTTCAAAGGCACGTGAGAGCGTAATCGGAAATGCTGAGAAGAGTGGTGACGACAACAAACTCTGCGATCGTTACAAGGCAGAGGCGCGTTTCATTCGTGCCATCCTTCATTTCGATATGATTGGCTATTTCGGTGCAGTGCCTATCGAGGATCATGTGTTGGATAATGCAGAGGCTGCTTCTATTGCCCGTACTCCAGCTCCTGAAGCATTGAAATGGGTTGCTGATGAATGCGATGCCATCATCAAGAGTGGTGCACTCCCATTCCGTTACAGCAATGAAAATGAGAACTGGGGACGTATCAATGGTGCTGCTGTCTATGCATTGAAGTCAAGAGCATTGCTCTATCGTGCTTCTGCACTGAACAATCCAACAAATGATGTTACCTGGTGGCAGGAAGCTGCTGATGCAGCCCTCGCTTTCATCAATGCCAACAAGAGTTCTGCCAACCCTTATCGTCTGTACACTACAAGCGATAACAATCCTAACAAAAACTATTATGAGTGCTTCACCAGTACCCCTCACCTGAATCCTGAGTATATCCTCAGCCGCTCAGAGTGGAATACACGAGAAATTGAGATGTTCAATACTCCTTGTGGCTTTTCTGGTAACGTGAACTCTACCGGTCGTGTAAACCCTACACAGAATCTGGTTGATTCTTACGAGACCATTAATGGCCTTCCTATCGACCAGGATCCTTCTTACAACGACCAGGATCCATACAAGAACCGTGACCCACGTCTGGAGCAGACCATCTTCCACCAGGGAAGTATCTGGGGTGACAAGAGTCAGGACGAGGAGCGTGCCGTGGATGTATCTGTAGGTGGCAAAGACTACCAGGATCTTCATGGTGGTACCACTACCGGTTACTACTCTAAGAAGTTCGTTCACAATATGAGCTTCAAGAACCCTACCACATTCGTTACCGCTTGCCCTATCTTCCGCTATGCGGAGATTCTGCTTAATGCAGCAGAGGCATTGAACGAGGCAAAGGGTCCTGAAGCTGCCTACGGCTATGTAAACCAGGTTCGTGCCCGTGTGGGTATGCCTGCTTACAAGGGTATGACCAAGGAACAGCTTCGTGAGCGTATCCGCAACGAGCGCCGCATCGAGTTGGCTTTCGAGGATCATCGTTTCTTCGATGAGCGCCGCTGGAAATTGTTTGATGGCAAGAGTGCTGCTACAGAGAAGAGTGAGCCACGCTACAAGCAGGTTTACAACATCTATAGCGTTGTTGTAACTCCTAATGAGAGCCAGGTATATACTTATCGCAACGATAATACCCATCCTACTCGTGCGTTCTCTTGTCCTAAGAATTATTACTTCCCAGTGCCTGATGACACTTACAAGAAGAATCCTAACTTAGGACAGAATGCAGGTTGGGAACTCTCTGATGCTCCTAAGAAGGACGACACCACTGAGGGTGGCGAGACTACAGAGGGTGAAACAACCGGCAAGTAATCTTTGTCAATATACATTATTATATTTTAGGTGAGGTCTATGGCGAAAACACCATAGACCTTCCTTGGTTTAAAAAAATCATATCTTAAACTTGAAATCGTATGAAGAAGTTATTACTTTCTATCATGAGTCTGATGGCGATGAACGGAGCTATGGCTCAGACGCCTGTCGGCGATAATGATCTGGCTAATGCATACGCTACCCAAACGATAACAGGGCGCATCGCAGTGCATGACCCTTCTATCGTGATGGATGTAACGGGCTCTACCACCAATCCTAAATATTATATCTATGGTTCGCATCTAGGCAGAGCCATGACTTATGCTACGGGCAACTATCAGAGATGGAACACCTTTAAGACGGGTGAGGAGAATGCCGGAACCAGTAACAGTCTTTTTGCTGACGTGAATGGTAAACTGATTAATTTTAAAGATGCTTACACCACTCACGTCATCAAGAAGGTGAAGAACAGCAAGGGCGAGGAGGTTGCTTTCGGTAACTTCGATGCTTATGGATGGCAGTATAAGGGCAATACAGTAAAAGGTATGCAGTGGGCTCCTGATGTCATCTACAACAAAACAATGAAGAAATGGTGCATGTACATGAGTCTGAATGGTGACCACTGGTGTTCTTCCATTGTCTGCTTCACATCCGATGACCTGGAAGGTCCTTGGGTTTATCAGGGACCTGTGGTATTCTCTGGCTTCCAAGGCACATTCGCTCATAATACCTATGCGGCAGCTGATGACTGGAAGCATACCGACCTGACTATTGCTACAGGCGAAACCTCTCTGCCTGCCCGCTATCAGACGGGTGACAGCTGGGGCTCTTTCTGGCCTAACTGTATTGACCCATGTGTGTTTTATGATGATGATGATAATCTCTGGATGAGTTATGGTTCATGGTCGGGTGGTATCTTCATAATCAGACTCGATAAGACCAATGGTCTTCGTGACTATACTTATACTTTCCCTTATCAGATAAGCGGTAAGACCACTACTCCGGGTGCTGCCAGTGCCAACTGTACCAGCGACCCTTACTTCGGTAAGAAGATTGCCGGTGGATATTATGTTTCCGGCGAGGCAAGTTATATTCAGAAGGTGGGTAAGTATTATTATCTCTTTATGAGTTATGGCGGTTTGACGGCTGCCGGTGGATATCAGATTCGTGTTTTCCGTTCAGAGAAACCTGACGGACCTTATAAGGACTGTCTTACTTCAACGGGCATTGATGCTATGTATGGCAAGTATATCCTCAACTTCGGTGGCGATGCCAAGCGCGACGAGGGTGTGAAACTCTTTGGCAACTACCAGTGGGAAACCATGCCTAATGCTGAACTGGCTCAGGGACATAATTCAGCCATCGTAGACCATAAGGGACGAGCACTCATCGTTTACCATACCCGCTTCTTGAACAGAGATGAGGAGCATGAGGTTCGTGTACATCAGCTCTTCGTTAACCAGGACGGTTGGCTGGTTGCTGCTCCTTACGAGTTTAGCGGCGAGACTTATACTGATAATGATATTGCCACTCAGCAGCTCTATGATGCAACAGAGGTAGCGGGCGATTATCAGATAATAGCTCATCCTTACCGTCAGAATACGGTAGCAATGGATTATGAGAAGCCTGTTACCATCCATCTCAATGCAGATGGTTCTATCTCAGGCGAGTATACCGGAAAATGGGAACTGGTGAGCGGTACAAGCTACATCAATCTTACCTTGAAGGGTGTTGCTACAGCCAATGCAGAGGTGAAGTTCAAGGGTGTGCTTACCGAGCAGACCATCGATTATACCAATATCAAAGCGCTCTGCTTTACAGCCCTCAGTTCTTCTGATGGTTTGGCTACATCAGGTGGTGCCAGCTTGCAGACTCGCGGTTTGAGTATCTGGGGAAGCAAGGCTGATGCCAAGGCGGCTATCAAATATACATTGGATAAGACCAGCGTTCCTTTCGCAGATGGCGCAACTTTGAATTCTATGCCAAAGCTCCCTACAGAGGGACATCTCGGTGCTACCATTTCATGGAAGTCAAGCAATCCTTCTATTCTGACCGATGAGGGCGTAGTAAAAGGCAAGGGTAAGGTAACCATGACCATGACTGTCAGCAAGGACGGTTATGAATATACTAAGGATTATACCCTGAACATCGATGCTGAGGCAGAGGAAAGTACTCCGGTTTACTATCCTGTTTCTGCACAGAAGAATACAACTTCAGGCTGGTGGACAAACTTCTCTCCTTACTACGAGTTGCAGGCTGGCAAGAAGATGCAGTTTAAGTTCTATAACTATAGTGATATGTCTGCGGTATGGAACAACTGGTGCTTGGCGGCTACCCAGATAAAGCGTGAGGATGCTGGCTATGGAGCAGATAAAGAGTACTTCGTAATCCGCAACGATAAATTCGGTTGGGGAGCTAACCACAATGCAGAAGGATTTACCGATGATTTTGATTGGAGCGGCGGTGATGATCGTCCAAATCTTAGGAAAGATTTGAATGGCTCTTTGGTTGATATGACTGTTAGCTTGACTGCTGCAGGCGTATTCAAGATGGAATCTACCATCACGACTACAACCAACAAGGTATATCATTATACCTATACCACCACATTGACGGCTAAGCCATCTAAGATTGTCCTCTTCTTCGTGAACGAGAAGTCTTACATCGACGGCTCAAGCCTTTCTACAGGCATCTCGAACCCTATCATCATTCAGAAGAAGAATGATAGCAAGTGGTTCAACCTCTCCGGTCAGCAGGTAGACAAGAGCTACAAGGGTGTAGTGATTGTGAACGGAAAGAAATTTGTGAACAAGTAATCCTCTTATATATAATAAGGTGTAATTATATGAAGATTTCTAAAATACTATTGGGAGCAGCAATGATCATTGCTGCTCCTGTTGTAAAAGGTGGTTGCCAGATGATGGCACAGAATGCTCCGCAGGAACCGATAGTGGTAGATACTCCTTTTGTCCATGACCCCGTAATGGCGTATGAGAATGGCAAGTACTATCTCTACTGCACAGGTCATGGCATCACGCAGATGACTTCCACCGACCGCAAGCATTGGACCATCGTTCCTCAGGGCGTGCTCAAGAACAGCGAGATTCCGGCATGGACGCATGATAGTGTGCCGGGTTTTACCACGCATATCTGGGCTCCGGATGTTATCCGCTTCAAGAACAAGTGGTATCTGGCTTATTCCTGTTCCACCTTTGGCAAGAATACTTCTGCCATTGGCTTGCTGAGCAATACTTCCTTATCTGATAAGGATGGATGGAAGGACGAGGGCTGCCTCGTCGCCTCCAAGGGTGATAGAGACAACTGGAATGCCATCGATCCGAATTTCATTGTTGATGAGAAGGGGAACCCTTGGCTTACCTGGGGCTCTTTCTGGGATGGCATCCAGATGATTAAGTTGGATAAGAAGTCGATGCATGTCAAGAAGGGCGCCAAGCCTCAGACCATCGCCCGCCGTCATGCCGTAGGCGATGCATCAGCAGAACCGAATCCTACTTCTAAGTTTGCCGGCACCAATGCCATCGAGGCTCCTTTCATCATGAAGCATGGTGGTTATTACTATCTCTTCGTGAGCTGGGATTACTGCTGCCGTGGCATCAAGAGCAACTATCGTGTTGCCGTGGGCAGAAGCAAGAAGGTTGCCGGTCCTTATCTGGATAAGGAGGGTAGGGACATGCGCAATGGCGGTGGTGCGCTGATTCTGGAAGGCGACAAGAAAGAATATGAGGCGATGGGCCATAGTTCTGCCTACTCTTTCCCTGATGGCGATTTCTTCTTCTGTCATGGTTATAGCGTGCCAAAGAATGGCGCCAGCATCCTGGTTCAGAAGAAAATCAACTGGACGGAAGATGGATGGCTGACGCTGGAATAAAAAACATTTGTAAAATATCTTTTTAGTATGTTGCTTCAATCTTACGTTTGTAAGCTTTTCAAGAAGTATACTGCTGAAATGTTAAAACTGAGTTAAAATAGCGTTTATTCCGCTACGAACAGCAAAAAATTGGTTTCGTAGCGAAATAAACGCTATTTTCTTTCGCTATTTCCTATATATGCATAAGGTATTTGACAAGATTCTAAAAACAAATTGGTAGATTATTTTACTGTTAAAAAAAACACGGACAAATTGAATTTGTCCGGCTCTTTTGTCCGGTAGTTTGTAAGTTGTTAAAAATGAGTGATTTATAAGGATACGGACAATTTGTCCGGACAAATTCAATTTGTCCGTTTGTTTTTTTTTAGCCCTTTTTTGCTTGAAAACAATGGGTTATGATGCCGAAACCTATGAGATGCTGGGAAGAAACCTATGAGTTATGATGAAAGAAACCATGAGTTGTGGGGGAGAAAACTATGACTTATTTTTTTTAACAATTCAAGATGGTTTGAAACCCTTGGCTTATCCAAACGAAATAAGCATCAAAAAATCCGAAACAGATAACTTGGTAAGCTTCTGTTTCGGATTTTTTTTTATTCTTCCTTAATCTTCCAATCGCTGATAGTGCGCTGGGTGCTGTCAAAACTGATACCGATTTTTATCAGTCGCTTGCCCTCTGTATGATATGGCAGCATATAGCCTTTTTCGTCTATTTGTGCCAAAGCCTCATCAGCACTCTTATCTACCTTCAGTTCGAAGACGTAGATTGTATCTGGCATGTGCATCACGGCATCAGCCCTGCCGATGGCACTCTTCACCTCTGTGCGGATATAGATGTTGAGGAAACTGAACATCAGATAGAAGATAGTCTGATAATGCTTCTCGCTGTGATTCTCCAAATCATATGGTATCGTAGCCATATAGGTGCGCATGTGCTCCAGTGCCGCCTCGATGTCATTTCTATAAACCGCCTTGCAGAATCCCAAGAGGAAGGCATTGTTGTCAGAACGGCGAGGGTTCACATAATGAGGAATCAATGAGTTGAGCAGTCCGTCGCGTACCTCCTTGTTTGGGATGCCCAGCGTATATTCCTGAAACATCGGTTCATATTTCTTGATGGTCAGATAGCCGCTCTGGTAAAGCAATGGCAAGGCTTCTGTCATTTCCTCTGTTGATTGGTCGAAGGAACTCAATACTGTCTCTTGACTCTCTAAAGTAGAAAGATTGACATGATACTTATCCAAGAGTTTCAAGAGTAAGGATGGAGTGCCGGAACCAAACCAGTAAGGAGCAATCTTGCCTGCATTCATTGCCTTTACCAGACTGAAAGGATTAAAGATATCTTCTGAATTCTCACTGAAATGATAACCATCATAGAATTGTGTCAGCTCATTCAGGCACTCTTCGTACGTCATACCAAGAGTTTCACCCATAGCTTCAATATCCGGTTTCATCTGCGTGGTAAGCTCGGTTTTGCTGATGCCGCAGATGGCTGAGTACTGGTCGAACAGACTGATATTGTCGAGGTTGTTGAGCTCGCTGAAGATGCTGAGCTGCGAGAACTTGGTGATGCCCGTGATGAAGGTGAACTCCAGGTAAGGATCGAGTTTTTTCAGAGGACTGTAGAAGTTCTGCATAATGCGGCGGAGCGGCTGCAGGTTTTCCTTTTCATGTACCACATCCAGCAATGGGGCATCATATTCATCGATGATGACAACAGCCTTTTCGCCCGTCTGCTCATAAGCACGCTTTACGATACCATCCAACCTTTCGTTAGGGTAAATTTCCCCTTCTCCTTTACCATAAAGTTTCTCGTAAGGCAAAAGCTGCAGATTCAGATAACTGTTCAAGCCATCTGCATCAAAATGCTTGGCACCGCTTAAATCGAAATGGAATACAGGGTGCTTCACCCATTCCTTCTCGTATTCAGCAATAGTCAATCCCTCGAACAGTTCCTTTCTTCCCTCGAAATAGGCCTGGAGGGTAGAGGCAAAGAGCGACTTTCCGAATCGTCTTGGACGGATCAGAAAGATATACTTCATACCTTTTTCTCTGAAATCCACGATGTATTTGGTCTTATCTACATAGAGATAACCTTTCTCGCGAATTTCTTCAAAAGTCTGAATTCCTACAGGATATTTATTTACTATTTTTGCCATAATTCTACATGCCTTACGTTTTGCGCTGCTAAGTTACAAAGAAAATCCGAATTAACCAAGCATAATGGTTAAAAATAAAATGCTTTGTAAAATAAGGCATCCGGAATACCCCGAAACTTGTAAAATAAGGCACTCTGATGAGTTAAAAACATGTAAAATAAGGCTTTCCTCATTATTTTTTCTTACCTTTGTTCGCCCTGAAAAAACAACGGGATTGGGTTGTGAAAAGGGGGAAAGAGAAAATAGAGATAAATTTAAATATAAGAAATGAACAAATTAAAAGCATTATTGGGTTTCGACCCAAAGACTACTACGGTCAAGACGGAATTGATAGCTGGTATGACTACCTTCCTGACCATGTGTTACATTCTGGCAGTGAACCCTACCATCCTCGCCACTACGGGTATGGACAAGGGAGCTCTCTTTACTGCTACAGCCATCGCTTCAGCCATCGCCACCTTCCTGCTGGCTTTCATGGCAAAGTTGCCTTTTGCCCAGGCTCCTAGTATGGGACTGAATGCGTTCTTCGCCTTCACCCTTTGTCAGGCTATGGGCTTGACCTGGCAGCAGGCTTTGGCGGTATTGCTCGTAGAGGGTATCATCTTCCTTGCCATCACCTTCCTCAATATCCGCGATAAGATATTGGAGTGTATTCCGAAGAACCTCCGATTCGCCATTTCTGCCGGTATCGGTATGTTTATCGCCTTTATCGGTTTGAAGAATGCGGGCATCATTACTGCCAATGCGGATACTTTCGTGCAGCTCGGCAAGTTTACACCAGTCAGCATCCTGGGTCTCATCAGCATCCTGCTCTGCGGCTGTCTGATGGCGAGAAGAGTGAAGGGTTCTTTGTTTATCGCCATCATCATCTCTACCTTGATTGGTATTCCGATGGGCGTAACCCAGTTCTCTGACAACTGGATGCCGGTATCTACTCCTCACAGCATCGCTCCTATCTTCTGCCAGTTCGATTTCACCGGCTTCTTTACTCCTAAGATGTTCATGGTGGTATTCTCCCTGTTGCTTGTCAACATCTTCGATACTATCGGAACGGTTCTGGGATTGGTTTCCAAGTTGGGTATCAAGGAGAATGAGAAGGGCGAGATTCCGGGCGTAAAGGAGGCGATGATGAGTGATGCCATCGGTACTACAGCCGGTGCATTGCTGGGTAGCTCTACCATTACCACTTATGTGGAGAGTGCTTCGGGCGTTGCCGAGGGTGGTAAGTCGGGCTTGACATCTTTCTTTGTGGGTTTGATGTTTATCCTGAGCATCTTCCTGGCTCCAATCTTCCTCCTGATTCCGAGCGCAGCCACCAGTGGTGCCCTGGTAATGGTGGGTGTATTGATGATCGATTCGTTCAAGAAGATTGAGTTGGAGGATATCTCCGAGTCATTCCCTGCCTTTATCACGATGATTACGATGGTACTCTGCTACAGTATTGCCGATGGCATCTGCCTTGGTATTCTGAGCTATGTATTGATCAAGATGATGGTGGGCAAGTTCAAGGATCTGAATCCTACGCTGTATATCCTGAGCATCTTCCTGCTCTTCAATTATGTTTTCGGTTAATTAAACGACAGATAAAAAACGAGGCGGTAATCTGCATCACGCAGGTTACCGCCTTCTCTTTTCTAACTAACTTTCTTATCAACTATTCAAAATGTTATTACCTATATATGGATCCCAGAGCATTCTGCCCTGTGTAGTCTGTTATTTCAAACGGATGATATTCAGCGAGCTGGCTGGAATCTCTACCGTTGTACCGTTCTTCTCTGTCGTTACGTAGTTTTCTACAGGATAGATATTGGTAGGATTGTCGATGGTGTTCTCCTCCAGACCATTCTTGGCAGAAAGGCGGATGAGCTTGCCATTCTTGATTTCCTTGCCCTGAAGATTGATCTTCGCTGTGGTGTGCTCGGTGCTGGTGTTGGCAATCTTCAGGATTACCTCGCCCGTCTGTTCATCAAGTGTTGCTGTAGAGAAGATACCAGGAAGGGTGTTTGCCTTCAACTTGGTAGAGAATATTTCCTTGCCATCCAACTTGGCGAAGATGCTGTCGCCTACTACTTTCAGCTCGATGTCATACCACTTGCCGGTCTCGATGCTGCCTGGGGTAGTAGCTATCTGACTCTTGGCACCATTCACGATAGACTCCACGCCGTGCTGGGTATTGTTCCAGCCACCGAGGTTCAACCAGCAGTAGTTGTTCTTATCCACGTAGTTGAAGATGATGAGGAAACCCTCGTTGCCGGCATCCTTCTTCGCGCGTACCTTATATATATAGCCGTTGCTGGTAATCTCGCCTGGGTTCAGATGGATGCAGCTTTCTTCGTTGCTGGTCTGCTTGATGAGGCTACCCTCAGTCTTCCACTGTCCACGGATATCGGTAGGCAACTCCTGCAAGGTCATCGGCAGCGCCTTTCCGTTCTCATCGCTGTAGCCCTTGTCCTCGAAAGAAACCTGAGTGCCCCATGTTCCCATACCTACACGGCAGATAGCTGGCTTCACCTGAGTCTGCTCATATTTGTATGGATTCTCCTGGTTCACCTTCAGTACGCGGGTACCGATGTTGTTTGCCATCACGTTCTGAACGTAGTAAGATGGAGTTCCGAATACCTTGTCTGATGTATACTGAATCATATCCGGTGCCCACATACGGTTGTTGAGGTTGGCGAAGATAGGAGCGTAGGATGCCATGGTCACGATGTCAGAGTTGTTCTCGATGCCCATCATATAGACAGCCTCACCGAGTGCTGCATCGAGCGAACCCATATTGCCGAAGCCCTGGGTTACGGCATATTCACCTACATAAATCTCGCTGCCCTTACGGTCGTAGTTATCATACTTGTTGAAGTTCTCGGCAAACCAGGCAGGATTTCTGTAGTAGTGCTCGTCGAGGAGTTCTACGCTTTCGTTGCTTTCCCACTTAGGATTGTCATCGCCCCAAGCCACCACGTTACCGATGAGGTGCATCTTAGGATATTTCGCCAATACAGCATCCTTGAACTTCTTGAAGCGCTCGTAGTAATGGTCGCTCTGAGCCGCAGGATCCGGCTGGTTGTTCTCATTACCAATCTCCAGATACTCGATATTGTATGGCTCAGGATGACCGTTCTTAGCACGGAGCGCACCATATTTAGATGTAACAGGACCGTTGGCATACTCCAGGGCATTCATGCACTCATCAATCCAAGGCTGGATGCTGTCTACAGGAGTCATACCGCCGTGCCACAAACCTACGTTTACAACATAGAGAGGCTTGGCGTTCAGATCCTCGGCAAGCTGCAGATACTCATCGAATCCCATACCATCGCTGGTACGGTAGCGCCAGTTAACGTTCTTATGGCCCGGACGTTCCTCGATAGGACCGATAGTCTTCTCCCAGTGGAAAGCATTCTCAGGAGATTCCTGTCCCTCTACGTAGCAGCCGCCTGGGAAGCGGACGAACTTAGGATGGATGTTATAGAGAAGCTGAGCCAGGTCAGGGCGCAAGCCATTCTCGCGATTCTTGAAAGTAGGAGGGAAGAGGCTTACCACATCGAGAACGATGGTACCCTTTCCGTCGGCTACGAGTTCAAACTGAGCCTTGACGTCGTTTCCGTTGGCAGTCAACTCTGCCGTATATTTGGTCCACTTCTTGCCAACCTTGGCATTGAGTGCGGTTTCTGCGTAAACCTTATCGCCCTTGGCGTTGGTGAGGCGAGCCTTCAATCCGCCCTTGTAGCTACCCTTAGCCCAGAAAGAGAGTTTATAGGTTCTGCCCTGCACGGCGTTGATTCCCCAGAAACCCTCATTGATGAGAGAGGCTGTAGCTGCAGGCTTGGCAGCGATGGTAAGCTGGAGTGCCTTGCCCTGTGCATTGTTGAGCAAACCCTTATTGATGAGTTGTGCATTGATTTTTGCACCTTCCTGAGCGGCAGTTTTCCAGGTAGGAATATTCTTGTCATCGTCTTCGAAAGAACGGTTACTGATGAGTTCGGCATAGAGACCGCCATCTGCAGCATGGTTGATATCCTCGAAGAAGATACCATAGAGGTTAGGAGATACCTTGATACCTGGGTTAGAGGCATCTACATTGATGGTAACCTGTGCGTTGGCTGCCAAAGCAGAGGCCAACACTGCTGAAAGTAAAATCTGTCTTTTCTTATTCATTTCTTATTCTTAGGTTTGTTTGTTTACTTGTTGGTTGGCATGAAACCAAGCTAAGCCTAAATTCATGCCGCTATTAATACACAGTTGCAAAAGTACACAAAAAACACAAAGAAGAGGTGGACAAAAAGCGAATTATAGTGTAAAAGGTGGATTTTCTGATGAAAATCCACCTTAATCATTACTTTTCACTTCAAAAATCTTGCAAGCCTTGTTTCCTGCGATATAAGCTACGTATGCTTTTACATACACTCTTGGTCGTCAAGTTTGGTAAAGCCATTTTGTAATTGTCCTTCAGGGTGGTCATACCCAAGTAGTAGAGGCTGATAGGGTAGAACTCTGGGGAGAAGAACTTTTGCTTGTTGAACTTACTGCGTAAATCGGCTTGTGAATAGTACAATTCTCCATCCATCAACAGGCTGTCGAGCATTTCCTTGGCATTATCGAGTGTGATGGTCAATCTTCTTATCCAACTAGTGTCAGTGCGCAGGTTCTCATCTACCATTTCTGTAGGGATGCCGCCTTTCAGTTCTGCAAAGTTCTTGAGGAAGTAAGTCAGAATGGTAGAGTTAAATAATGGTTCTGCATTTGGTAAAAAGTGGTAACCATCATAATTGTTGAGTATCAGAGTCCATAATTCCTCGAAAGAAGCTTGAGGGCCATATTTATTGATGACATACTTCAGATATTGGGCTGCTTCCTCATGGGTAAAGCCCAATAGATTGGTAAATTCCGGCTTCAGAGTCAACATCTCTGCGATGTTATAGCCACTGGTTAAGTCATCCATGGTGACAGGCAGTACTCCTGTGCAGAAGCAAGTACGGATGGTGCCTTCGCCAATGCCAGCCTTGATAACCTTGAAGAAAGTTCGTAGGAAACTTTCCCCTGTGGTCAAGTCCTGGTACAGCGAGTCCTTATAGACAACTAATAGCTGGTTGGTAAAGTTGTCGTATTCATCTATTAATATATAAAGAGGTGGAAGATTATGGGAAGAGATAAACTCGCATACTTCAACCAACATGTTGGAGGCATTGCCATCCTCTCTGAACCTGAAATCTCCAAAAAGGTCTCTGTTGCGTTCCACCAATGTACGGAGTGGACTGCAATTCACGGCGTTGAAGTTCTTCTCGATGTCTTCCTTCTTGCTGGCAACGGAAGTTGTGGAAAAGTCATATCTTACAACGAGATATTGGTTGTGCTCGTTTGTTGGGTGTTCGCCAATCCAAGTTCCACCAAACAATTCTTTGAATTGTGTTGCCATGTTACGGTCGTAATAGTGAGCCAACATGGAAACGAGCAGACTCTTTCCAAATCTGCGAGGACGGAGAAAAACTGGTGCTTTGTAACGCTCAAGCAGTGGAATATAGTTGGTCTTGTCCACATAATAATATCCCTTGTGGCGAATCTCAGCAAAGTTCGCCACAGCGTATGGAACGGTAATATCTGCTTGTGAATATGTCATGGTCTATCTCCTTTTTGTTGCAAATGTACGATTTTTATTTATTACTACCAAATAAAATCGAAAGATTTTGTTTAATATAGTAATACCAGTCCGGCAAAAGCCGAGTAGAGTATCATGCGGATAGGATTGATCTTCATCACCTTCACACCGATAAAGGTGGCAAAGAAGAGGGCGATGGAGATGTAGAAATGCCAGGGATTGGCTGGCGTAGAGAAGTTCTCGCCATTCATCAGAAGCAGGGCTGCGGCTCCTACCAGACCGACAATGGCTGGGCGAAGACCGATGAAGATGCTCTGGACTGCTAAGGTGTTCATATACTTGTACAGCATCTTGCTGATAAGAATCATCAAAACCAAGGATGGGAGTACCAGCGCAAAGGTCGCCATGGCACTTCCGAGTACAGCCATCATGCCACTCATGCCGGCATTATGGACAGCTGTATAGCCACAATAGGTGGCGGTGTTGATACCGATAGGTCCCGGTGTCATCTGAGAAATAGCAACCACATCGGTAAACTCTTGCATCGTCATCCAATGATACTGCGTAACAACCTGTCCCTGAATCAGGGATATCATGGAATAGCCACCTCCGAATCCGAAGATGCCTATCTGAATGAATACGATGAAAAGCTGAAAAAATATCATCATTATGTTTTAAGCTATTTACTTTTTTACCTTTTTACTTTTTTACCCTTTTATCTTTATTCCGTTGGCTGGATAAACTGTCCATAGATGTAGCCACCTACGGCAGCTGCGATAATCACCCAGATTGGGTTGACGCCCAAAAGCCAGATCAGAAGGGCGGATAGAATAGGAATCCAGCAGTTGACAAGCGAAATACCGGCACTCTTGGCAAGCGAGAATGTAGGTACGGCTATCAATGCCACGACGGCAGGACGGATGCCTGCAAACATGGCAGCAACAACCTTGTTGTCTTCAAACTGATGGAAAAACATGGCTATCGCTAAGATAATAAGGAACGATGGCAACGAAGCGCCGAGGGTGCAGACGATGGCTCCCGGTGTCTTTGCCAACTTATATCCGAGCAGGGAACTCATGTTGATGGCCAAGGCGCCCGGACAAACCTGGGTAGTAGCAATGGCATCCAAAAATTCCTCCTTCGTCATCCAATGATGCTTGTCGACGACTTCGGATTCTATAATAGGAATCATGGCATAGCCACCACCAAAGGTGACTATGCCAATCTTCAAAAATGTTTTGAATAATGTAAGATAACTTACGCTATTATTCATTTTTTACCTTTTTATTTTTTTACTTTTTCAAAGCTCTTTCTTCAATCCACTGACGTGCATTGACAAATGCCTCAATCCAAGGAGTTACCTCATCGTTGCGGCGATCGGCTGGATACCAGGCGTTCTGCCATGGGAAGATGGCACGCTCCAAGTGTGGCATCATAGCCAAGTGGCGACCATCTGCAGAGCAGATACCTGCTACATCATAGTCACTGCCGTTAGGATTACCTGGATACTCAGCGTAGTTGTACTTCGCAATGATGTTGTAGTGATCCTCTGGCTCTGGCAAGTAGAAACGACCCTCGCCGTGAGCTACCCAGATACCGAGCTTATCACCGCTCAAGCTACCGAACATCACACTGTCGTTCTGAGGAATAGTCAGACCGAGGAATGTACTCTCGAACTTCTTAGATGTGTTGTGGCAGAGGTGTGAACGATGCTTGTGCTCAGGATTGATGAGGTTCAACTCAACCATCAGCTGGCAACCGTTGCAGATACCGAGTGAAAGGGTATCCTCACGGGCATAGAACTTATCGAGTGCCTCTTTAGCCTTAGGATTGTAGAGGAATGCACCAGCCCAACCCTTGGCAGAACCGAGAACATCGGAGTTAGAGAAACCACCGCAGAATACGATGAAGTTCACATCCTCCAGAGTCTCACGACCAGAAATCAAGTCGGTCATCATCACATCCTTTACATCGAAGCCGGCGAGATACATAGAGTATGCCATCTCACGCTCACCATTGGTACCCTTCTCACGGATGATAGCTGCCTTGATGCCAGATGGCTTGCGACGGTTAGCGTCGAGGCTGTAGCTAGCGAGGGTTCCCTTGAAGCCATAACCGAAGTTCATCTCGATAGGCTGCTTCTTATAGTTGGTGTAACGCTTCTTAGCCATACCATTCATGCTCTGCTTGCGGTCGAGGAGGTAAGATGTCTTATACCAGTCGTCACGCAAAGCATCGATATCGAACTCGTGCTCGAAGCCTTCCTTCTTGATGATAATCTTGCGGAGCTCAGGAGCTGGATAACCAATCTTGGCATAACCGATACCATTCTCATCGAGGAATGCTTTCAACTCGTCCTTGTGGGCATCGCTTACCTGGATGACAACACCTGGGTTCTCTGCGAAGAGAGTCTTGATGATGTCGGCATCTGCGATGTCGTGGAGGTTGATCTTCATACCGCCCTCTACGTTGGCGAATGTCATTTCGAGGAGAGTTGTAATCAAACCACCGGCACTGATATCGTGACCAGCCATAACCCAACCGCGGTTGATGAGTTCCTGTACGGCGTTGAAGCAGTCAACGAAGTACTCTGGGTTCTTGACGGTAGGAACATCGCTGCCCACCTTGCCCAGACTCTGAGCGAAAGCAGAACCACCGAGACGCTGCTCGTCGAAACTGAAGTCGATATGGTAGAGGCTAGAGTTCTTGTCGTTAACGAGAACTGGGCTAACCACCTTCTTGACATCTGAAACCTCACCACCAGCACTTACAATAACGGTACCCGGAGCGATGATCTTCTCGCCGTTAGGATACTGCTGGGTCAAAGAGAGAGAGTCCTTACCTGTTGGTACGTTTACGTGGATGGCGCAGCAGAAGTCTGACAATGCCTTCACACCCTCGTACAGACGGGCATCCTCACCCTTCTGACTGCGGCAAGGCCACATCCAGTTAGCAGAGAGGCTGATGCTGTCCATGCCATCTGCCAATGGAGCCCATACGATATTAGTCAATGACTCTGCTACAGAGAGTACTGAACCTGCCTTAGGATCGGCAAGACCAGCCTGAGGTGCATGACCCATTGCTGTTACGATACCCTTCTCGCCACGGTAGTCGAGTGCTACGACACCACAGTCTGAGAGTGGCAACTGAATCTGACCCTGACCCTGCTGACGGGCAATCTTACCTGTTACGGAACGGTCTACCTTGTTGGTCAACCAGTCCTTACAAGCCACAGCCTCCATCTGGAGAACACGCTGCAAGTACTTGTCGAGGTTATCTGCAGAATAAGTTACATCTTCATATTTACGCTCTACGGTCTCATCTACCATCACAGTCTTAGGAGTATGACCGAACATCTGAGCTACATCGAGGTCGAATGGCTTTACGCCGTCAGCCTGCTTGAAGCTGAAGTGAGCATCGCCTGTAGTCTCACCAACCACGTACATTGGAGCACGCTCACGGTCGGCAATCTTCTGAACCTCGCTGATATATTTCTCGTCGATGAGCAAGCCCATACGCTCCTGGCTCTCATTGGCGATGATTTCCTTGGCGCTCAAAGTCTTGTCACCGATAGGCAACTTAGACATGTCGATTTCGCCACCGCACTCTTCTACCAACTCAGAGAGACAGTTCAAGTGACCGGCTGAACCGTGGTCGTGGATGCTGACTACTGGGTTCTCATCGTTCTCAACGAGTGCACGAACCAGGTTGTAGGCACGCTTCTGCATCTCAGGGTTGGCACGCTGGATAGCGTTCAACTCGATACCGTTGCTGTAACGGCCTGTATCTACAGAAGAAACAGAACCACCACCAAGACCGATGCGATAGTTATCACCACCTACTACTACAACCTTGTTGCCCTTCTGTGGCTCACCCTTCTTATAGTCACGCTTCTTGCCGTAGCCTACACCACCAGCAAGCATGATAACCTTATCGTATGCATACTTCTCACCATTCTCTTCGTGCTCGAATGTAAGCACAGAACCGGTGATGAGAGGCTGACCGAACTTGTTACCGAAGTCTGATGCACCGTTGGAAGCCTTGATCAGAATCTGCTCAGGAGTCTGATAGAGCCACTTACGTACTGGCATGATGTCTTCCCAGTCGCGCTCAACATCGCTCTTGCCGTTGTCATCCTTCAGGCGAGGATAAGCAGTCATGTAGCAGGCTGTACCTGCGATAGGCCATGAACCAACACCACCACCCATACGGTCGCGGATTTCACCACCCGTACCGGTAGCAGCACCATTGAAAGGCTCTACAGTAGTAGGGAAGTTGTGGGTCTCAGCCTTCAGAGAGATAACACTCTCGATATCCTTCACCTGGAAGAAATCGCTGGTAGTCTGATCGGCTGGAGCAAACTGCTCGATAACAGGGCCCTGAGAGAAAGCCACGTTGTCCTTGTAAGCAGAGAGGATCTTGTTAGGATTCTCGTTGGTGGTCTTCTTGATCATGTTGAAGAGAGAAGACTCCATCTCCTTACCGTCGATGATAAACTGGCCGCCGAAAATCTTGTGGCGGCAGTGCTCTGAGTTGATCTGTGCGAAACCGAAGATTTCGCTGTCGGTGAGAGGGCGTCCGTTCTCTTTCTCCAGCTTGTGGAGATAAGCCATTTCGTCCTCGCTGAGGGCAAGACCCTCTTCCTCGTTATACTTCTCGAGGTCATCGACGTACTTGATAGGTTCTGGCTGGTGATTCACGGTGAACACATCCTGTCCGATACCGTTGTACATACGCTGGAGCATAGGGTCATGCTCAGCGTCTTCGCTATCTACAGGGAAGTACTCCTCGATACGCGAAATGCCGTTAAGACTCATGTTCTGAGTAATCTCAACGGCATTCGTACTCCAAGGAGTAATCATTTCACGGCGTGGGCCGACATAGAAGCCCTGCAACTGCTGGGCGTCCTCTAAAGTCGCGTCACCATAAAGCCAACAAAGTTCATTGATTTCGTCCTGAGATGGTTTGTGGTCAATCTCGGTCGCAATCACACTCTTAGATGGAGTTCTAAAAAAAAGAATCATACTTGCTTTCTTTTATATTATTAATGTATTTATTTCTTTTCGAGTGCAAAGATAGTGCAATTTCAAGACACTACAAAATAAAACACTGTTTTTTATGTTTTTTTTGTTGAGATTTGGGCTATTCTTACCTTAAGAGGCTACATTTGACGGTTTAGCTATAAGAAAAGTGCTTTCTGTTGCCTTTTTTGGTTAAAAAGGTGATAAATAAAGATTTAGAGGTTAAAAATGTCTAAATGCATTTGACAAATATTGTTTATTCGAGTCTTATCTGTAACTTTGCAAGTGAAAGAAGTGAATCAGTTTCTATAATGCCCTAAAATGTAGAAGCTTCCGGATAACGGATAAAAGCCGGGAGAACTCTAATATAATAGGAGGTAGAAAGCGACGTTAAGATATACTATAATCAATTAATAATAACAAGAAAATTTAAATTAGAAAGAATATGAAACAGACAAAGTTAATGGTAATGGCAATGATGGCTGTAGCTCTGATGGCTACAAGCTGTGCAAGTAAGAAGGATCTTCAGAATTGCCAGAATGAGAATAAGGAATTGTCAAGCAACTATCAGGCTACCAAGGAAAAACTGGCAGCTACAGAGGCTAGTCTGGCAGCAGCCCAGGAGCAGCTCGCTACTGCAAAGAGCGATTACGCTAAGTTGCAGAACTCACTTGACAAGAGTTTGAACAATGCAAGCCAGAACAACGTGAGCATTGAGAAACTCGTTGACCAGATCAACGAGAGTAACCAGTATATCCGCCACCTGGTTGAGGTAAAGAGCAAGAGCGATTCGCTCAACATGGTTCTTACCAACAACCTGACCCGCTCTTTGAGCAAGGAAGAGATGAAGGAGGTTGATGTTCAGGTTCTGAAGGGTGTAGTTTACATCTCTCTGGCTGACAATATGCTCTATCAGAGTGGTAGCTATGAGGTGAACAGCCGTGCTCAGGAAACATTGAGCAAGATTGCTAAGATCATCACAGACTACAAGGATTACGATGTGCTCGTAGAGGGTAATACCGATAACGTACCAGTAAGCACTACAAGTGCCAAGATGAAGAATATCCGCAACAACTGGGACCTCTCTGCTCTCCGTGCAGCTTCTGTTGTTCAGTACTTGCAGGATCACTTCGGTGTAAATCCTAAGCGCCTTACTGCTGGTGGCCGTGGTGAGTACAACCCTGTAACAACTAACGATACAGAGTTAGGCAAGCAGCGCAACCGCCGCACTCAGATTATCATCACTCCTAAGCTCGACCAGTTCATGGACTTGATCGACAAGGCTCCAGAGGAGAAGTAAAAAGGCTATTTAAAGGTAAAAAGGTAAAAGGGTAAAAAAGTAAATAGATGAGGCATCAATGAGTTGTTAAAGGCTCATTGATGCCTTTTTAGGTATAAATATACAGGTTTTATGTTTTAAGTACGTAAAAAAGTGCTTTTTGTTATCATTTTGCTAGAATTATTCTTAATTTCCTTTCTTTTCTTGATTATTTTTATTAATTTTGCAGGCAAAATATCAAGGGTACACTTGGCTGCCCTGATCATTGTACATTGTAAATTATTAATTATACATTATATTGTGTTATGGAAAAGATTAAGATGACAACTCCATTGGTAGAGATGGACGGTGATGAGATGACAAGAATTCTCTGGAAGATGATTAAGGATGAACTCATTCTTCCTTTCGTTGATTTGAAGTCTGAGTATTATGATCTCGGTCTGCCTTATCGCGACCAGACCAATGACCAGGTAACCATCGACTCTGCTGAGGCGGCTAAGAAATATGGCGTGGCTGTGAAGTGTGCTACTATCACTCCTAATGCACAGCGTATGGACGAGTATAAACTCCACAAAATGTGGAAGAGCCCTAATGGAACTATCCGTAGCATCATGGACGGTACCGTGTTCCGTGCTCCTATCACCATCCCAAGTATCCACCCTTGTGTAAAGAACTGGGAGAAGCCTATTACCATCGCCCGTCATGCTTACGGCGATGTATACAAGAGCGTGGAACTTCGTGCTGATGAGCCAGGTACAGCCAAACTCGTGTTCGAGGGTAAGAGTGGCAAGAAGCAGGAGATAGAGATTCATTCTTTCGATGGTGCTGGCGTTATCCAGGGCATGCACAATACTGATAAGAGTATCCGCAGCTTTGCTCACAGCTGCTTCAAGTTTGCCATTGATACCAAGCAGGATCTCTGGTTTGCTACCAAGGATACCATCTCTAAGACTTATGATGCCCAGTTCCGTAAAATCTTTGAGGAAGTATATGAGAGCGACTATAAAGAGAAGTTTGCAGAACTCGGTATCGAGTATTTCTATACATTGATTGATGATGCCGTAGCCCGTGTTATCCGCAGTAAGGGCGGTTTCATCTGGGCTTGCAAGAACTATGACGGTGATGTGATGAGCGATATGCTCAGTACAGCCTTCGGTTCTCTGGCGATGATGACTTCCGTATTGGTTTCTCCTGACGGCAAGTATGAGTATGAGGCAGCTCACGGTACCGTGACCCGTCACTACTATCGCTATCTGAAGGGTGAAGATACATCTACTAACCCAATGGCTACCATCTTTGCATGGAGCGGTGCGTTGAGAAAGCGTGGCGAACTGGATGGCATCAAGGAACTTCAGAACTTTGGCGACCAGCTGGAGGCTGCATGTTTCGATACTTTGAATGATGGTATCGCTACCAAGGATCTCGTAAACCTGATGGAAGGTGTTGAGGCTAAGGCTGTAAACTCAGCTGGCTTTATCGCTGCCATCCGCGAGCGTCTGGAAAAGCGATTGGCATAAAAACAATAAGACCTGGGGTGATTAACCTCAGGTCTTATTGTTTTAGTTATTTTTAGTTTAAATCTTGATTCTTTTTCTTGCGTTTACGCAAAGCGTCTGAATAAACCTTAAACAAATCAATGTTCAGCAAGCCATACTGTGGTCTTGCCTTGCTTGTTTAATTCCTCTTTGATGATTTCACCGATTAAGGGAATTGCATTTACTTTATCTTTCATACTCTTTCAGTTGTGTTATATGCTCACTTATAGTTATATCGGGTGCAAAAGTAGTATTTCTGTTTCTAACTAGCAAAGAAACATGTAGCGAATTTGGAACACTAAGTTAAAATGTGTAACAAAATACCCGCTTTTTTATATTTTTTTTCTCTAAAGAACTAAATGTCACGAAATTGTAACCGAATGTAACGCTTATTACGAAAGAAAAGTCGTAATTTTGCAGCGGTATTTTAAATAACATGAAATATGGAAGAGAATATGAAAAGAATACTTGTTGTTGATGATGAGCAAGACTTGTGTGAGATTCTGAAATTCAATCTCGAAACAGAAGGATATGAGGTAGAAACTGCCAATTCTGCAGAAGAGGCTTTGGAGATGGACATTGCTTCGTTCGACCTGCTGCTGTTGGACGTCATGATGGGAGGTATGAGCGGTTTCCAGCTGGCTAAGCAGTTGAAGGACAATCCGATGACAGCCAATGTTCCGATTATCTTCCTTACAGCCCGAGATACGGAAAACGATACGGTGACTGGATTCAATATCGGTGCCGATGATTATATCTCGAAACCTTTCTCTATCCGAGAGGTGATGGTCAGAGTGCGTGCCGTCTTGCGCCGTACGGCTGAACAGGCTGGCGATGCTGATGAATCGAAGATCATCAACTATCAGGGACTGCAGCTGAATCTGGACAAGAAGACGGTGAGCATCGATGGTGAGGCTATCCCTTTTACCAAGACCGAGTTCGAACTCCTGCGTCTTTTCCTCGAAGAGCGCGGCAAGGTGTTCTCCCGTCAGGAACTTATCGACCGGGTATGGCCTAAGGATGTGATGGTGCTCGACCGCACGGTGGATGTCAACATCACCCGTATGAGAAAGAAGATTGGTAAGTTTGCCAAGTGCATCGTTACCCGTCTGGGATTCGGTTATTATTTTGATGCGTAATTAAAATGTTTAAGTTAAATAGTGTAGGTAGAAAGTTGTACTTCAGTGTACTGGCGGTGTTCCTTGTGTTCGCCGTCAGTTTTATCGTGTTCCAGCAGGCACGAGAGAAACAGTATAAAATAGGTACGCTTACTATCAAGCTGGAAAATTATAATGAACTGCTGGCAGAAGATCTGGCACTCTCTCCTGGTGAAGGAATTATTCTGCAGGATAGCATCCACAATAGGGATGTGACTGTGGCTCATGAGAAGTTGCAGGCTTTTGTCCGAGAACATGAAAGCAAGGATCTTCGTGTTACGCTGGTGCGCCCTAACGGTAAGGTGATTTATGACAACATGAGTTCCGACTATGAACATTTTGCCAACCATGCCAAGCGGGAGGAAATAGCAGAGGCTTTGAAAAACAGGGTAGGCTCAAGCGTGGAGCGACAGTCTAAAACCCTGAAGCATGATTATTTCTATGTGGCTTCTTATTTTCCGGAAAGCAAGCTCATCATCCGTACGGCACTACCTTACAATAATGATTTGGCAAAATCGCTGCAGGCCGACCAGCATTTCATCTGGTTTGCCATCGTAGCCGTCATTCTGCTTACCATCGTGCTTTACCGTTTTACGGACCGTCTGGCTAAGAATGTTTCCAAACTGAGCATCTTTGCTTATAAGGCAGACCATAACGAGAGTCTGGAGGTGGAAGATCTCGCCAAGTTCCCTAACGATGAGTTGGGCGAGATAGCCGAGCGCATCATCAAGATGTATAAGCGCATACAGACCACCCGACGTGAACAGGATGTACTGAAGCGGCAGCTTACCCAGAATATTGCTCACGAGCTGAAGACTCCTGTAGCAAGTATCCAAGGTTATCTGGAAACGATACTCGACAATCCGCATATCAACGAAGAGATGAAGTCGCAGTTTCTGCAGCGCTGTTATGCCCAGAGCGAACGTCTCACCTCTCTGCTCCGCGACATCTCAACCCTGAACCGGTTGGATGACGGTTCGGATATGATAGATTTCGAGACGGTAGACATTACGCAGATGGTGAGTGAAATAGCCCATGAGACGGCGCTGGAAAGAGAGTCTCACAAGATGACTTTCGAGAATCTTCTTCCCGACCAGCATATTATCGTGAAGGGTAACCGCAGTCTACTCTATAGTGTGTTCCGCAATCTTACCGACAATGCCATAGCTTATGCCGGCGAAGGGCGTAAGATAACGTTGAGTGCCAAGGAGCAGGGCAACAAGTGGCATTTCATCTTCTGTGATAATGGTCAGGGAGTTCCTGCCGAGCATCTCTCCCGTCTTTTTGAGCGTTTCTATCGGGTAGATAAGGGACGCAGCCGCAAGATGGGTGGCACCGGTTTGGGTCTTGCCATCGTCAAGAATGCCGTTCTCCTGCATGGCGGAACCATCCGTGTAAGTAATCAACTGGAAGGCGGCTTGAAGTTTGAATTTACGCTTAAAAAGTAGGAATATGGCTATCTGTTAATCGGAAACAGTTTACTGGTGAACGATAGACAGCTGACTAGCCGTACACTCGCCAGTTGGCTGTTCTACTGAAACAGTCAGCGTAAATGCCTGTAAAAGTGTTGTAAGTAAGGGATAAGGAAATACTCTTCACTCTTCACCTTTCCTTCGGAATCCCCAGTGTTTATGGGCGTTTCGAGGGGTGAAGAGTTCTTGGGCACTCTTCACCCACTCTTCACCACTCTTCACCCTGGCTGGTTCGGCGGAGGATGTGTCATAAATTTATGATTCACCCTCTTCTTGTTGTTGGAAGAGTTGGAATATGTTGTTGGAAGAGTAAGAATATGTTGTTGGAAGAGTTAGGATATGTTGTTGAGGCAGTCTGTATCTTCGGTCGCACAACAGCTGTTGTGCGCTTGCATAACAGCTGATATGCGCATGCACAACAGGTGATGTGCATGCGATGGTCAACTGTTATGCACCAACATCCAGACTTATGACACACCCTCCTCAGGGACACCTTGTGGTCTTGCGCTGCAATTTGCGCCTGTTGGTCTTTGGAATCGGTGAAGAGTGGTGAAGAGTGGGTGAAGAGTCTCTGCAAACTCTTCACCCCTCGGAATGCCGATAAACACAGGGGTTTCCGAAGGAAAGGTGAAGAGTGAAGAGTAAAAGCGAGTTCGCTTGCAGATAAAAAATGGGGCGCAAGCTGTTTCCATGAAAGGAATCGCTTGCGCCCCTGATATTATTGCTTATGAGTAAATGAGCATCCTAAGATTAGAACTTGTAGATAGCACCAAATGAAATGTTGCTCGCATCTACGTTAAGTCCGAATGTTGATGAGTTGTCACCATGGTCAGGAGAATAACCTTTGTAACCGAGGAAACCTACCTTTGTGATGAAGTTTACGTGGTCTGAAAGCTTAACAGCCAAACCTGGCTTGATGCCTACCTCGTAGGCATCGCCACCGCCTTTGCTGTAACTGCTGTAACCGATTGTACCCTCAACGAAGAGGTTAACCAACTTGGTTTCTACGGCTGTGTAACGTACGTAAGGAGCTACAGTGAATGTTGTAGATTCACCTACAGGAGAAAGCTTGCAAACTTCGCCCTTCTTGATACCAATCTCGAGACCAGCCTCCCACTTGTTGTTGAATTCGTAACCGATTTCAGGCATCAGGGCGTAAGCTGTCTTGCTGTCACCACCCTCAAACTTGTTGCTGGAAATACCAGCTGTACCACCGATGTAAACCTGTGCGCTAGCGCAAACTGAAACGAGAGCCATAGCAAGGCTCAACATAATCTTCTTCATAATCAATCTTTTCTTTTAATTATTACTTTCTTTTATCACTCTAATCAGGTAGCTTTTCAGCCCCTTTATTTATGATAGCAAAGCACATCCCAGACATGCCCTGCACTCTCTAATTCGGCGGCAAAGATATAGGAAATAACTTGAAACTCAAAACTATTTCTCAGTTTTTCTTGCAAAACAAGCCGTATTGTTGATGTAAATCAAGAAAATCGGGCGTGCTGAATGTATCTAAAGCTATTTCTGCTGCAAAGCTACGATTTTTTAGTGAAACCGCCAAATAATATGAGGGAATATTTGGGCAAACCAACTTTTTTCTCTATCTTTGCATGAACAAACAGTTTGAATCTTTTTTATTAATATCATAAATGAATCAATTTACAAAGCTGATAGCAGCCCAGCTCAATCTGAAGGAGCAGGCTGTAGAAAATACTCTGGCGCTGCTCGAAGAGGGCTGCACCATTCCGTTTATCTCGCGATACCGCAAGGAGAAAACCGGTAATATGGACGAGGTAAACATTGAAGCCATCGCACAGGCTAATGAGAAACTCTCTGAGATGGCGAAGAGAAAGGAGACTATCCTCAAAACCATCGAGGAACAGGGAAAACTCTCGGATGAACTGAAAAAACGCATCGAACAGTGCTGGGATGCTACCGAACTGGAAGATATCTATCTTCCTTATAAGCCTAAGCGCCGCACCCGTGCACAGATAGCACGTGAGGCAGGCTTGGAGCCTCTGGCACAGCTGCTCCTCTTCCAGCGTGAGCGCAATCCGGAACAGGCTGCCAGGAAGTTTGTGGGCGATAAGGTGAAGGATGTGGAGGCTGCACTTCAGGGTGCCAAGGACATCATCGCCGAAACCGTAAGCGAAAATGAGCAGAGCCGCAATCAGATTCGCGGTGAGTTCAGACGCGGTGCCATCATCACTTCTAAGGTGGTAGCCAAGAAGAAGGATGAGGAAGAGGCGCAGCGCTTCTCCGACTATTTCGATTTCTCAGAACCATTGAAGAAATGTTCTTCGCACCGACTGCTGGCTATGCGTAGAGGCGAGGCGGCAGGATTCTTGCGTGTCAGCATCTCGGCTGATGATGAGCAGTGTCAGGATAAACTGAAGCGCCACTATGTACATGGTTTCGGTGAGTGCCAGACGCTGGTGGGTGAAGCGGTGGATGACGCCTTTAAGCGATTGCTGAAGCCTAGCATTGAAACCGAATTTGCTGCGCTCAGCAAGCAGAAGGCAGATGAGGAGGCTATTGTGGTCTTCGCCGAAAACCTGCGCCAGCTCCTGTTGGCGGCTCCTCTCGGACAGAAACGTGTGATGGCGGTTGACCCAGGTTTTGCCAATGGTTGCAAGACTTGCTGTCTCGATGCGCAGGGCAATCTGATTCATCATGAAATCATTTATCCTCATCCTCCCCGCAACAGGAAGAGCGAGGCTACGGCTGCCATCCAGCGCATGGTTAAGATGTATCAGGTGGAGGCAATGGCTGTAGGTAACGGTACGGCAAGTCGCGAAACCAGCGACTGGCTGCATAGTATCGATTTCGTTCATCCGGTAGATATCTATGTGGTGAGCGAGGATGGCGCTTCTATCTATTCGGCTTCGAAGATTGCAAGAGATGAGTTCCCGGATGAGGATGTTACCGTGCGTGGTGCTGTGAGCATCGGACGAAGACTGATGGATCCGCTTGCAGAGTTGGTGAAGATTGATCCGAAGAGCATCGGTGTGGGACAGTATCAGCATGATGTGGATCAGACTCAGTTGAAGAAGAGTCTGGATACTGTGGTGATGAGTTGCGTGAACTCGGTGGGTGTCAACCTGAATACCGCATCGCAGCATCTGCTGACCTATGTGAGCGGTTTGGGACCTACGCTTGCCAAGAATATCGTGGAATATCGCCGCGAGAATGGAGCCTTCGCTTCCCGTGCCCAGTTGAAGAAGGTGCCACGTCTGGGTCCTTCGGCCTTCGAGCAGTGTGCCGGCTTCCTCCGCATTCCAGGCGCTAAGAATCCTTTGGATAACAGTGCCGTTCATCCAGAGCGCTATGCGCTGGTAGAGCAGATGGCGAAAGATCAGGGCGTAACGGTGAAGCAGCTGGTAGAAGACAAGGCGCTGCAGAAGAAGATTGATATCCGGAAATATGTGAGTGCCGAGGTGGGTATGCCTACTTTGACCGATATCATGGCTGAGCTTGACAAGCCGGGCTTGGACCCTCGTGGTGAGGTAGAGAAGTTTGAGTTTGATGCCAGCATCAAGGAGATAGAGGATTTGCAGGTGGGCATGGTTGTGCCGGGCATTGTTACCAACATAACCAAGTTTGGTGCCTTTGTAGATATAGGTGTCCACAACGATGGTCTGGTTCATGTATCCCAGATGTCAAACCGTTACATTCAGGATCCTTCTGAGGTGGTAAAGCTTCATGAGCATGTGATGGTGAGAGTGGCAGAAGTAGATTTGAAGCGCAAGCGCATCGCCTTGTCGATGAAGGGCGTGAAATAGAAAGGATATTCAGAATGAATCAGAATAATAATGGTGATGCTCTCTTGGCAGGGGGCATCACCAGAGATTGTATAGAGTCGGCATATTGCTTTATTCATCAGAAGCTCAGGGTTTTTGAATTTTCTACCAATCCTACGCAGCGTGATGATATAGAGTATGCCATCGCCCAGTATGTAGAGGGCATGAATCCGCAGCTTTATCTTCTTCTTTCGCAAGGCAGAACGGAATTCCTTCTAGACCATGTGAATTTTGAAAAAGATATGCGCGAGGCACAGGAAAAACTGGAAGGGATGATGTAGGTATCTCTCTGCTTTGGGAGAAGGATAAACTGAGTCTCGTTAATTTAAGTTGATGAGGGTGCGTCATAGACTTATGACACACTCTCTTTTTTTATCCAGTTACATGCTGGTTACATGCATCAGACACCGTTTTAAAGGGCTTTTGCATTGATTAAGGGCTATTTCGAGTTGCTCAGTTACATGCTGATTACATGAGTTATGCCCAAGTAACGACCTCAAATAGCCGAAAATGACCGGCAAAACGACTTAAAACGACTTATAACGACCGCAAACGACCGCAAACGACCGCAAACGACCGCAAATGACCACAAAAACGACCGCAAACGACCGCAAAAACGACCGCAAACGACCACAAAACGACCGTAAACGACTGCAATAACGATTGAAATATGATAGCTCTTATGCTCCAAATTCTTCTTCACCTTTTTGGCTTATAATCCATTTTTTACCATTGGGTGATTTTGTTAGCAGGCCATCTTTTGCCATATTAATTAGTAGGCGACCTATTCTTCGTAATTTTTCATCATGGCTATTATTAGCAGGAAAAACATGCTGAAGACTTTCGAATGCATCTCTGCGCCAAAATCCCATTTTTCCTGCATTATGTGCCAATTGCAATAATAGCTTTTGGATACTTTTTTCTGCAAGTCCTTTCTCTTTTGTGTAGTGACCAATCTGGTTTGTCAGTTTGGCTACTTTTAATGATATGGTATAATGTGGAGCACGTCCTTCAATCAAACCTTTATCAAATAGTAGCTTGGCTGCTTCTTTTGTGATAGGATGATGCTTTTGTACGGCATCTAGCCAAAGGCATTCCTTTAGTGACAAAGACTGGTTGCTCTTTAGCAAGTTGGTATATTTCTCATCGATCATTTTGCCATAGATGGTTACCCCAACAGTACGATGCTCATTGTCTATTTCATAATCTGGCATAGGGAAGAAACGATTACGTTGTTCTGTATAAATCTTCTTGATACCACGTCCTACTGTATCAATCATGTTAAAGTTAACCATGCCACGACATAAACAATCGTTACGATAATGAAATTGAGGTCCTTTATGCTCCAGGGCATTTTCTATTGTTCCTGGTATGAAACTGCCACCATTGCCATAATATAAGGTACTAGGACCTTCTACAAAAACAATTCGCTGCTGTAAGGTATAATCCTGATGTGCGATGGCGTTATGTAATGCCTCTCGTATGGTGTATTCATCATACTGTTTCATGGTGTCTGGGAACAGGGTTCCACCTGGCAACTCACGCATAGTCTTGTTACGTATTTTACTCAACACCTTATCTACGGTCAAGATGAAAGGTATTGTAAAATGCTCATAATCTTGTACGATGCCTTCTTCATCTTCCCATGTCCAAGTGATTTGTGCTACGGCAGGATGAATCTTTTGAATAGAAAGGGGTTTGCCCAATAGTAGAATGGCAGCACGAGTGAGCTTCCCTTCTCGCATCATCATACTATTAGCCAAGAACTCTTCTGTACTCCACGCATCTATTTCTTCGGCAGGAATACTTGACGAACGAACTTTTTTAAACATGACTTTAGCTGTAGCTACGGCTAGTTCATCCAAATCATTGATCGTGGCATTTGGTACGAGCTGAGCAGTCCAATCTGGTATAGGTGGCTGTTGGCGGATAGTATCTTGTTTTGCCTGGTTCAGTGGTTTCAGACTTTCGCCATCACGACCATAAGCCACACCTTTCCAGTGCATCACTATGTTGCGTGGTGATGCTGGTATCTGGAATAATAAAACTCGTTTGCCTTCGATATCTAAAGGTACAATATCTCTAAAGATAAGGTTGTCGGTGGTATGTTGAGACATATCTTGCTTCAAACGGTTGAGTGCAACTTCACCATCTTTGAATGTTGTACCGATAATCTGATGTTTTTTGTCCCAAACGCCAAATACAATCCAAGCAAACTCATGGTCACGTAAGTTTGCTTCATTGCTAAGAGCGGAGAAGTATTTGCCCAACTCATCGATATCAAAGTTGGTCTCTGCTTTCTTAAACTCGACAACCTCATTCTCTGAGTGTTCCCAAAGCTTGTTGAATATCTCTATATATTTTTCCATTGTTTCCTTCTTTATTGTTCCTAAATGAGCCTACTTAAAAAGTAAGGCATTGTCTTAGGACACATTTATATTAAAACAGCTACAAAGATAGCATTTTTCTTTGAAAATAGGGTATATATTCAGGAGGAAAATGTATTTTCTTTGTGATTTTTTCAGTTTTGGGTGAAAATCTCTATGTATGGGGCTAAACTAAATATTAGTTGTACAGGCTTGATGGATGGTTCGCCTAACTATGGCATGAAAGCAATGAAGAGGGTAGAGCGTAAATGATAAGTTACTGATAATGCTAATATGCCTAATAGTTAGTTCTTTCTTTTACTCAAATTATGGTGAGTGTAATCGCAAGAAATAGTGTGAAAGTATGTAAAATAATGACTTGTTTTTGCCAACCAATTCAATTTAGTTTGGAATTATGTTGGCAAAATGTTGGCAATTTCTAGAATGAAAAAATCCTAACCGCTTATTATCAAGCAGTTAGGATTTTTATCGGTGCGCCTGATAGGACTCGAACCTACACGGCCTGAACCACTAGATCCTAAGTCTAGCGCGTCTACCAATTTCGCCACAAGCGCATTCTTGGGTGCAAAGATACAATAATAATTTGAATAAAAAGAAGAAAAATGAAAAAAATGATGGTTTTACTTGCTTTTTACGAGAAATAATGGTAATTTTGCAAACAGATACTGTTCTATTTTTATTTTGCAAAAAAACGAAGGCTGGACAGTAAGGACAGATAAAAACTAAATAACAGAAATATGAAAAAAATATGGGTTATGATGCTGGCTACATTGATGGTTTCTTCCACGATGATGGCTGGAAATGTGAAGAAATCAACTACTCTTCCTATTGTGGGAGAGGTCGTAAAGGCTTCTCATCCGATGATTCAGTATGTTGGGCGTGTGAGCTTTGCTAAGAATCCTGATGTAGCCAGTTTCAATTATCCGGGAACTACGATTGAGGCTAGTTTTCAAGGGTCTTCTCTGAAAATGCTGTGTCGCCCGAAGACTGGATATTTCATGGCGCAGATTGATGGTTGCGAACCTTTCAAAGTGGGCTTTAATGCCGAACGCGATTCGGTTGTTACCCTGGCTGCGGCTTTGCCAAAGGGGGTGCATCATGCTAAGGTGATGTATGTGATAGAAGGCTTATTCCGCAAACCGGAATTCAGGGGATTCGTTCTTGATAAGGGATGTCAGCTCGTTGAGGCTCCGGCTCTCCCGGAACGGAAGATTGAATTTATCGGAAACTCCATCACCTGTGGTTATGGCGTAGAAAGTATCAACATGTCTGATCCTTTTGAAGATGAAACGGAGAACCATTGGCTTACTTATGCCAATATCGTAAGTGACAGTCTGAAGGCTCAGCATACTTCTATCTCCCGTAGTGGTATCGGTGTATATCGTAATTATAATGGTCCGAAGACAGGTGATGCCGATAATATGCCTTGGCAATATGAATATACCTTATTTGACCAGCATGATGAAAAATGGGATTTTGCCAAGTATCAGCCTCAGTTAGTCTGTATCAATCTGGGTACGAACGATCTTTCTACCAAGAATTATGATATTCAACTCTACGAGAAAAATTATCGCATGTTTATTAAAACGGTACGTAGCAAGTATCCTCATGCAAAGATTGTGATGTTGACAGGTCCGATGCTCGGCGAGAAGGAGAGTAGCAAGCAGCGAACTGTGCTTGATAGAATCTGTGCAGATGCCAATAAAACTGATAAGAACATTTACCGTTTCGATTTCAGTTTCCAGAAAGGAGATTTAGGTTATGGCGCTAGCTGGCATCCTAGTATGTTGCAGCATCGGAAGATGGCAGCAGAATTGCTTCCGTTCCTGAGAAAACTGATGAATTGGAATTAAATGAAACTGTATGTTTCCCAAACAAAATTATATGATAACAATGAACACAAAAAATCTATTATTGTTGGCATCTCTTACATTGACGATGCCTCTGACAGCACAGACTCCGCAAGAGGATTTCAAGCGGGATATTACGCTTTCGGGTAGTAACTATGTAGCTTATCGTGGTCCTCAGAAGCAGTTGACTGCGGCTCCTAAAGGTTATAAGCCTTTCTATCTGAGCCATTATGGCCGGCATGGTTCCCGCTATATGATTGGCAAGAAGGCTTATGATGTGCCTTATTTCTCTCTGCTCAAAGCGAAGCAGGAGGGCAAACTGACAGCTAAGGGTGAGGAAACGCTGGCTAAGGTGAAGATGATTCGTGAGGAGGCGAAGGGGCGCGATGGCGAACTGACTCCGCTCGGAGCTCTCCAGCATCAGGGTATTACCAGAAGAATGATGGAGCGCTTCCCTGAGATTTTTGCCGGTAATACGAATATTGAGGCCCGAAGTACTTTGGTAATCCGATGCATCCTCTCTATGGAGAACGGTTTGCAGCAGATGCTGCGTATCAATCCGAAACTTCATATCTTCCATGATGCCAGCGAGCATGATATGTATTATATGAACCAGGACGACAGATACCTGGATAGCTTGAAGCATAGCGTGGGTATCAAGGTGGCACTGCAGGAATTTGCACAGAAGCACGTTAGCTATAGCCGTGTGATGCAGGAATTGTTCAACGACCCTGCCTGGGTGAAGCAGAATATCAACCAGAGTGACCTGAACAGCAAACTTTATAAGATGGCAAGCTCAATCCAAGGCACGGAACTGAGGGGCAAGGTTTCGCTCTATGACCTCTTTACGGAGGAGGAACTGTATCAGAACTGGCAGAATGCCAACATCGGGTGGCAGATGGCTTACGGCAACTCGCCTTATACGGGCAATGTGCAGCCATTCTCCCAGCGCAATCTCTTGAGAAACATCATCCAGAAGGCGGATAGCTGCATCGCCTTGCCGCATCCGGGAGCTACATTGAGATATGGACACGATACGATGGTTACTCCGCTTACCTGTTTGCTGGATTTGAATGGATATGGCGAAGAGATTAAGGATCCGGAGAAGATTGCTACCCAGTGGTTTGATTATAAGATTACCCCGATGGCTACGAATTTGCAGTTTGTTTTTTATAGAAACAAGGCGAATGATGTGCTTGTGAAGGTGCTTTTGAATGAAGATGAGGCTACTTTGCCTATCAAGAGCGATGTGGCACCTTATTACCACTGGAATGACTTCAGGGAATACTGCCTGAAAAAACTGGCGGGGTATAAAAGGTAAAAATGGAGGCTACTGACTGCTGGGGGACAGGCGATAGAATCGCCTGGAACGGGGGCAGGAGGGGGACTGGCTTCTTTTTTGCTGAACGCGAAACGCTGAAACGCGAAATGCAGAAATGCAAATGGCTAGATAATAAAAAAGGGGCTTAAGCTTTTTGAGGCTTAAGCTCCTTTTTTTATGATGGGCGCTTTTCTTGCGCTTTCTTTTGTGCTTTCCTTGCGCTTTCTTAGCGCTTTTTATTGCTTCGATAACCAGTCTTTATCCTTCTGGTCTTCTTCGAAATCTTTTTCTGAGAAGAGGTTGGTCTGACCGGTCAGTTCGTCAATCACCTGTTGCTCGCTTTTGCCAGCATCTGGATCAAGGTTTTCACCTTCATTCTCTGAGTCAGAACCATCTGGTTCCTCATCATTATCCTCAGAAGGAGGTTCTGGGAATCGGGTTGGCTCCAGTTCCTCGATACTTTCAATCTTCCATGTCGTGAGGCGCTTACCCTTTGCCTTGAAACTCTTCTGAGCAATGAACTGCTCGGCATCGATTTCTTCGGCAGGACGGATGGCATCCACACCGCCATAAGTAACCTTGATGCGTGGATAAACCGTATCGGTAAGCAAGATGAGCTTGCAGTTAGGGTTCTCTCCCATGAAATTCTGATGGCGCTTGGTGGCATCCATCGTGAATCGCTTGATGTATGGATATCCCTGATTGTCGGCATCGTAAAGGATAGCCGTCCAGATCTTGTGCTCATCCCATTTCTCTAAGCGGATGATGTTGTCCTCGTAGTGGTTGTTGACATCGAAATTGGTGATGTAGAATTCTCCGTTGTCGAGTACTACCAAGATAGATTCATCATCATTGAATTCGCCCAGGAAGCGGCCGTTCTCATCGTAGTTGATGCGGTTTACGTCTGGGTCGAACCAAACCTTTCTGCCTCCTAACGTACTGTGGCCGTGACTCTTCAGACCGATGCGGCGAATGGTGCGCTTGGTAAGGAGATTACCTTTGGCAGCACGTCCCTTGATCAGAATGTCTGAGAAATCCTTCTCCAGGAAGATGCTCTGGCGCTTCTTCGTCAGGTCGGGCTCCATCGTACACTTGATGATTTCTGCCTCTCCATTCGGATTGGCGGTGAAGTAGATGACGCGGCTGCCAGGTGTGCCCTGGGTGATGTCATACAACTTGTCGCGGGTCATGGCGGTTACGTTGAATCGCTTGATGAAGTAATCGCCTTGTTTGCCGTCGCGGTAAACACAGTTGTAGATGGTGCGCTTGTCGTTCTTCTTGAATACCTGAACATGGAGGATATTCTTGCCGACGAATATCTTGTCTGCTACCTTGGTGACTTTAAACTTACCATCCTTATAAAAGATGATGATGTCATCGAGGTCGGAGCAGTTGCATACGAATTCATCCTTCTTCAACCCTGTACCAACGAATCCTTCCTGACGGTTGATATAGAGTTTCTGGTTAGCCTCTACCACCTTAGTCACCTCAATGGTATCGAAGTTTCTGATTTCTGTTTTGCGAGGATGGTTCTTTCCATACTTGCCCTTGAGATATTCAAACCAGTTGATGGTTACATCAGTCATGTGAGCCAGGTCGTTCTCAATCTCAGCAAGTTCAGCCTTAATCTTCATCAGCAGTTCGTCTGCCTTATCCTTATTATATTTAAGGATTCGCTGCATCTTGATTTCCAGGAGCTTGAGGATGTCCTCGCGGGTAATTTCCCGATGGAAGGCATATTCTACCATACCCTTACCGTCTACTTCGGCAGTAAAGAGTTTGTCCTTGAATGGTTCGAGTTTAGAATCGATGAAGGCAACAACCTCATCCTGACTCTTACTCTGCTCAAACTTTCGCTCCTTGTAGATGCGTTCCTCGATGAAAATCCGTTCGAGAGAAGAGAAGAAGAGCTGCTCCTCCAATTCACCCTTTCTGATCATCAGTTCCTTGCGCAGCAATCCCATTGTGCGGTCTACGCTGTGGCGCAACACATCGCTGATGGTGAGGAAAACAGGCTTGTTGTCTTCGATGACACAGCAGTTGGGCGAGATGTTGATTTCGCAATCGCTGAATGCGTAGAGTGCGTCCATCGTTTTATCTGATGAGGTACCTGGTGCCAGATGCACAAGAATCTCAACATTTGCCGAAGTAACATCATCTACCTTGCGTGCCTTAATCTTACCCTTTTCTACCGCTTTGGTGATAGAATCGATGAGGCTGCCTGTAGTCTTGCTGAATGGTATCTCGCTGATAACGAGTGTCTTGTTGTCGAGCTTGTCTATCTTGGCTCTTACCTTCAATGCACCACCTCGCTGTCCATCATTGTATTTACTTACATCGATGGCACCTCCTGTAGGGAAGTCGGGATAGAGTTGGAATGGCTCGCCCTTGAGATAGTGGACGGCAGCATCGCAAATCTCATTGAAATTATGTGGCAAAACCTTACTGCTCAATCCCACGGCAATACCCTCGGCACCTTGTGCCAGGAGCAGCGGGAATTTGGCAGGGAGCGTGATAGGCTCCTTGTTCCTGCCATCATAAGAGAGTTGCCAGTCGGTGGTTTTAGGATTGAAAACCACGTCGAGAGCAAACTTAGAGAGGCGTGCCTCGATATATCGGGGAGCAGCGGCACGGTCGCCCGTAAGAATGTTTCCCCAGTTACCCTGCGTATCGATGAGCAGGTCTTTCTGTCCCATCTGTACCAAAGCATCTCCGATAGACGCATCACCGTGAGGGTGAAACTGCATGGTATGTCCCACGATATTGGCAACCTTGTTGTATCTTCCGTCGTCCATGCGCTTCATAGAGTGGAGGATGCGTCGCTGTACCGGTTTCAAACCATCCTCAATATGAGGAACGGCACGTTCGAGGATCACATACGATGCATAGTCGAGGAACCAGTTCTGATACATTCCGCTGAGGTGATGTACAGCAGAAGCATCGAATCGGTTCACCGGCTTATAATCGGAATGTTCTTCGGTCGAAATCTCCTCGTTGGCATCTTCTGCAGCATCCTGTTCAGATTCTGCAGAAGAATTTTCTAAATTTGGCGATTTTTCCTCTTCAAGACCGTTTTTATCTTTAATTTCGTCGCTCATATATAGCTTTTAATACTTATTTTATTAATTTATGGCAAAAATACAACAATTTTTCGAGAAAAAAGAGTATCTTTGCCGAAAATTTGAAAAAAATAAGATTTAATCATGGCACAGGAAGATGTTTTTAAGAAAATTGTAAGCCATTGCAAGGAATATGGCTTCGTGTTCCCAAGTAGTGAAATTTATGATGGCTTGGCTGCCGTTTATGACTATGGTCAGAATGGTGTTGAGCTCAAAAACAATATTAAGCAGTACTGGTGGCAGAGTATGGTATTGTTGCACGAGAACATTGTTGGTCTCGATGCAGCTATCTTCATGCACCCTACAGTATGGAAGGCATCTGGACACGTAGATGCTTTCAATGACCCATTGATTGATAACCGCGATTCAAAGAAGCGTTATCGTGCCGATGTGCTCATCGAGGATCACATGGCTAAGTATGAGGAGAAGATTGCCAAGGAGATTGCCAAGGCTAAGAAGCGTTTCGGCGATAGCTTTGATGAGGCTCAGTTCCGTGCAACTAATCCTCGCGTTCTGGAAAACCAGAAGAAGTTTGATGACCTCCATGCCCGCTATACTGAGGCTATGCAGGGTCCTAACCTGGAGATGCTGAAGCAGATTATCGAGGATGAGGGTATCGTTTGCCCTATCAGCGGTACCAAGAACTGGACTGATGTCCGTCAGTTCAACCTGATGTTCTCTACCCAGATGGGTGCTGCCAGCGATGCTACAAGCAAGGTATATCTCCGTCCTGAGACAGCTCAGGGTATCTTCGTAGATTATCTGAGCGTTCAGAAGACCGGCCGTATGAAGTTGCCATTCGGTATTTGCCAGATTGGTAAGGCTTTCCGTAACGAGGTTGTAGCCCGTCAGTTCGTATTCCGTATGCGTGAGTTCGAGCAGATGGAGATGCAGTTCTTCTGCCAGCCTGGTACTGAGATGAAGTGGTTTGAGTATTGGAAGAAGGTTCGCCTGGCTTGGCACGAGGCTCTCGGTATGGGTAATGAGAACTACCGTTACCACGATCACGAGAAGCTGGCTCACTATGCCAATGCTGCTACCGACATCGAGTTTAAGATGCCATTCGGTTTCAAGGAGGTAGAGGGTATCCACAGCCGTACCAATTTCGACCTTTCTCAGCACGAGAAGTACAGCGGCCGTTCTATCAAGTACTTCGATCCAGAGAAGAACGAGAGCTATGTACCTTACGATGTAGAGACATCTATCGGTGTAGACCGTATGTTCCTCAGCGTAATGTGCCACTCTTACTGCGAGGAGAAGCTGGAGAATGGCGAGACACGTGTTGTTTTGCGTTTGCCTGAGGCTTTGGCACCTGTTAAGTGTGCTGTGTTCCCATTGGATAAGAAGTATGGTTTGCCAGAGTTGGCTCACGAAATCGTTGACGAACTGAAGTTCCACTTCAATACTCACTATGGCGATCCTAAGGATTCTATCGGTAAGCGTTATCGCCGTCAGGATGCTATCGGTACTCCATTCTGTATCACTGTAGACCACGAGACTCCAAACGATCATAAGGTAACTCTGCGTTATCGTGATACCATGGAGCAGGAGCGCGTAGCTATCTCAGATCTTCGCAGCATCATCGAGGAGCGCGTAAGCATCACTAGCGTATTGAAGAAGCTTGGCAAGGAAATCAAGAACTTCTAATTAATCAAATACATTTAGATGAATCTTAAGAGTTTGAAATATTTCTTCTTCCTCATGATGGCAGTGATCACACTGTCATCATGTAGCGAAGATGATGCCACCACCGACGAGTATGCCAATTGGCAGGAGCGTAACGACAAGGCGTTCGCCGACACGCTGGCGTATGCCAAGGCACAGATTGCCGCTGGCAGTACCGAGTGGAAGGTGATACCCAACTATAGCCTTGCCAACCAGACGCCTACTAATATGGGCATCAATGGCAGCCAGGTGGTGCTCAAGTACAAGGACACCGACTATATTATAGTGCATGTGCTCAACAAGGGCAATGGCAACGGGTCGCCCCTCTATACCGACTCCATCCAGGTGAGCTATCGGGGCAGGTTGATACCTACCGACTCTTATGCCACAGGTTATGTCTTTGACCAATCGTTCACCGGAACGTATGACGAGATGACGGCATTGCCTGTAAAAGCAAAGACCAATAAGGCCTCAAGTCAAAGCTCTGCCGGGTGGATAGATGGTTTTACCACAGCGTTGATGGCGATGCACCCTGGCGACCATTGGCAGGTGTTCATGCCAGCCGACTTGGCTTATGGCTCCTCGGGGAATGGTAGTGTTCCAGGCTATTCAATGCTCCGTTTTGAGATGGTGCTCAAGAGTTATAAGAGAGCTTCTGGCAAGAAGTGGATTACTGAATAATAAGAATAAAGATTTAGAGAAAAGTATGTGCATATGTTTGAAATGATATATGCACATATTTTTTTGTATGAGCGATATACGAGAAATTAATTTATGCTTTATAGCAAGAAGACAGATTATTTGATGGAGTCGATTCGCCTGGGTAGGGAGATGGATCGGCGCGAGAAACTCAATCTTATTGTAGGATTGAGTATACCTTCTATGTTGGCTCAGATTTCTACGGTGATGATGTTCTTCATCGATGCTTCGATGGTGGGTCATCTGGGAGCAGAGGCTTCTGCCAGCATCGGATTGATTGAGTCAACTACCTGGCTTATAGGTAGCTTGCTCAGTGCGGCAGCTACTGGCTTTTCTGTACAGGTAGCTCATTTTATCGGAGCTAATGATTTTGCAAATGCCCGTCAGGTGTTTCGTCATGCGCTGATTTGCGGTGTGGCGTTCAGCATTTTTGTTTCTCTTCTCTGTGTCGGCATTCATGGTTATCTGCCTTATTGGCTGGGTGGAGGTGCCGATATTGCCACCAATTCCTCTCGCTATTTTCTGATATATGGTCTGGTACTTCCATTCGTTTTCCTTTATCATATATCCGAAATGATGCTGAAATCGGCGGGCAATATGCATACGCCTAGTGTGATGGCAGTATTGATTTGCATCTGCGATGTGATATTCAATTACCTGTTTATCTATATCCTGAAGTTGGGTGTTGTGGGGGCTGCCTTAGGAACGGCGATGGCTTATGTCTGCATCTCTCTGCCTAATCTTTATCTTGCAGGTTTCAAGAATCAGATACTGAATCTCCGTCAGGACCATGTCCGTTTCCGTTGGGTCAGGTCGTATGTTCATAATGCCTGTAAAATCAGCATTCCGATAGCCATACAGAACATATTGATGAGCGGGGCGCAGATAGTGAGTACCATGATTGTGGCACCTCTTGGCAATATAGCCATTGCTTCCCATTCTTTTGCTATTACGGCTGAGAGTCTTTGTTATATGCCGGGTTATGGAATTGGTGATGCGGCTACCACTCTGGTGGGACAGACGCATGGAGCAGGGCGAGTAGGTTTGTGCAAGAATTTTGCTTATATGACAGTAGGACTGGGAATGGCTGTGATGGCTGTGATGGGAGTGGTGATGTATGTCTTTGCTCCTGAGATGATTGGCGTTCTTTCTCCGGTAGAAAGTATCCGTGAGATGGGTACCGTCTGTTTGCGCATCGAGGCTTTTGCTGAACCATTCTTTGCAGCCAGCATCGTGACCTACTGTGTTTGTGTAGGAGCGGGCGATACCAGAAAACCGGCGATGATCAATCTCGGTACCATGTGGCTGGTACGCCTCACTCTGGCTTATGCGCTTTCCAAGAGCTATGGCTTGGAGGGAGTATGGATAGCGATGGCTACCGAACTCACATTCAGGGGAATCCTCTTCCTTATCCGCCTCTTCAGAGGTTCATGGATGAAGAGTTTTCATGTAGGTTAGGATTGGTTTTCTGCCTCCAATGTTAGTTTTAGGTTAAGATTTGCATACATCGGGAAGATATTCTCTAAAATGTTTGCAAATCTTTTTTATTTTTCTTAATTTTGCATCGCAGACAGTAACCATGTTGCTGGTTTTGTCGTTATATATAGGTGAACTTGTTAAGTAGCATGATATATATAATAAGGTATATAGAAAGAATGATATAGAAAACAATAAATATATAAATAATTAAAATCAGATGAAACTAAGAAAGATTTTTGCAGCAGTTGTGCTGTTCCTTTCTGCAGGTACAGCGATGGCACAGCAGATGCCAGCTATTCCGGTAGACAAGAATGTGAAGATAGGTCGTCTTGATAATGGATTGACTTACTACATTCGTCACAACAGTTATCCTGAGCATGTAGCCAGTTTCTACATCGCTCAGAAAGTGGGTTCTATCAATGAGAATGATGACCAGCGCGGTTTGGCTCACCTCCTCGAGCACCTCGCCTTCAACGGTACCGATCACTTCAAAGGTAATTCCCTCCAGGATTACCTGCAGAGCATCGGCGTGGAGTATGGTAGAAATCTCAATGCCTATACCAGCGTAGAGAAAACCGTATATTACTTCACCGATGTACCTACTACCCGCCCTACAGCCGTAGATTCATGCATGCTTATCCTCAAGGATTGGAGCAACGGTATCTCTCTTACCAAGGAAGCCATCAATGACGAGCGCGATGTGGTACACAATGAGTACCGTATGCGCATTGTAGGTCAGCAGCGCATGATAGAGCGTTCACTTCCTAAGCTCTATCAGGGCGAAAAGTATGGCTACCGTTTCCCTATCGGTTTGATGAGCGTTATCGATGGCTGTAAGCCAGAAACTCTCCGTGCTTACTACCGCAAATGGTATCGCCCAGACAATCAGGCTATTATCATCGTGGGTGATGTAGATGTAAATCATATCGAAGCAAAGATCAAGGAACTCTTCTCAGGTATCAAGGTTCCTAAGAATGCCGCTAAGATAGAGAAGGTAGAAGTATCTGATAATGATTCAGCCATCTATGTTATCGACAAGGATAAGGAGCAGCAGGTTGATCTCTTCCAGGTTTATATGAAGCACAATGCTGTGCCAGATTCTCTGAAGAGCAACATGAGCTATCTCCTGAAGGGATACATGGATAACGTGATTTCTTCTATGATTGCTGCCCGTTATGCAGAGAAGGCATTGGAGCCAGACTGTCCATATCTCCAGGCAAGTGCCGGTGATGGTTCATACCTGATTTCAAGCACAAAGGATGCTTTCACCCTTACCGGTGTAGCTAAGCCAGGAAAGATTAAGGAGGCTTATGCTGCTGTTCTCCGCGAGGCACAGCGTATGCATGAGTTCGGTTTCACAGCTACTGAGTATCAGCGTGCCAAGGATGAATTCATGAGCCAGGTTGACAAGGCGCTTGCCAACAAGGATAAGATGAAGAACGAGCAGTTTACCACCCAGTATGTGGATAACTTCACTTCTAACGAGCCTATCCCATCAGTAGAAGAGGAGAGCCAGATCTGGAAGATGGTAGTTCCAAACTTGCCTCTTGAGGTTATCAACAGCTATGCCAAGCAGTTGGTTTGCCAGAGCGATACCAACCTTGTATCATTGGTTATGATGCGCGAGCAGGCTGGTGCCGTTTATCCTACCGAGCAGGAACTCTCTGCCATCGTAAAGCAGGTACGTGCTGAGAAGCTCGAGGCTTATGTGGATAATGTTAAGCAGGAACCTCTCATCGCTCAGGCTCCTAAGGCTGGTAAGATTAAGAAGACTGTAGAGAACAAGAAGTTGGGCTTCAAGGAGTTGACTCTTTCTAATGGCGCTAAGGTGGTATTGAAGAAGACCGATTTCAAGGACAATGAGATTGCTTTCGCAGCTTCAGCCAATGTGGGCTATTCTACTTTCGGCAAGGAAGACTTCCTGAATGCTGCATTTGCAGCAGATGTGCTCGATGCTAGTGGTCTTGGCGATTTCTCAAGCAATGAGCTTGATAAGGCTTTGGCTGGTAAGCAGGCTGGCATTTCGTTCAGCTTGAGTCCTTTCAATCATGGTTTGAAGGGTAATTCTACTCCTAAGGACATCGAAACCCTGATGCAGCTCATCTATCTCAAGATGACCGCAGTAAGCAAGGACCAGAAGAGCTTCGACAATATGAAGAGTATGATGGCTACTGTTCTTGCCAACAAGAGCAACAACCCAAGCCTCGTATATCAGGATTCTGTTCAGAGCACCCTCTATTTGGGTAGCAAACTTGCCCGTGTACCAGAGGCAAGTGATATAAAGGATATCAACTACGACCGTATCCTGGAGATTGGTAAGCAGTTCTACGGCAATGCCAAGGACTTCACCTTCTATTTCGTAGGTAACTATGATGAGAAGACTCTCCTCCCACTCATCGAGCAGTATATCGCCAGTCTGCCAAACAATGGCTTCAAGCTGAAGAACAAGCAGATTCCTTATGCTAAGGGTAAGGTAAGCAATATCTTTACCAAGGCAATGGAGAATCCACAGAACCAGGCAACAGAGATTTGGTATACCAAGGCTCCATTCACCTTGCAGTATATGGTTCTTGCTGATGTTTCAGCCCGCTTTTTGGAGATGAAGTATTTGCGTACTATCCGTGAGGAACTCAGTGCTGCTTATCATGCAGGTGCAAACTATGGTTTGCTTCGCGATTATGATAACAAGGCTGCCATCTCTATTTCAGCCGTGGCTCAGTTGAACCCAGAGAAGTCGGATATCGCTATTCCTTACTTCTTCAAGGGTATGGAAGAGACCGTAGCCCAGCCAAATGCAGAAGACCTTCAGAAGGTAAAGGAGATTCTCCTGAAGCAGGCTGCTGTTAGCGAGAAGTCTAACGGTTATTGGCTTGGTGCGTTGAGCACATACGAGCGTATGGGCGTTGATACTCATAGCGATTACAAGGAGATGGTGAAGAATCTGAAGGCATCTGAGATTTCAGATTTCCTGAAGAATGTCATCTTGAAGAGTGGTAATCATTTCGAGATCATCATGAAGGCAGTGAAGAACGAGAAGTAAAATCTCGGACTTGATATAATAAACGAAAAAATCCCGTTGTACAAGCCAGATGGCTGACAACGGGATTTTTACGTTTTTTTCTTTTCCCAAAATTTTTGAAACTCATCATTTAAGAGTCGTTTCGAAAAATCTCTCTTTAAAAAGAAAGGATGCGTCTTTATATTGTATAAGAGCATCATCTTTCCTCCTTTACTTCTTGTTTCTGAAGAGTATTAACCTCTTCTCTTTGCCTTAGAGGCAAGAGCCTCGCGGCGATCCTGAAGAATCTGTTGGCATCTATCGATAGCCTGATTCTGATTTTCTGAATTTACCTTAATTAAATCATTCATAACCTATTGATATTTGTTAACCGCTTGCAAAGATAGGGGTTTCTACCTATTTCTAGGTATAAAATGCATGAAAATACGTGTTTTATTCGTTATTTTTTGATGTATGTCAAAAAAAAGTGCAAACGTTTGAGCAGTTTTCCCCCTTTAGAATGATAATTAGTATTTCCTGAACGATTTTTTCATAGTCTTTTAAACGAATTGTCATAGTATTCGTCTATAATAACGTAGAAAGAGCAGAAATGATGAGTTTTTAGGGAGATTCATACCGCGAAATAGGGATTTTTCTTATCGTATTCCCGATTTTTTTGCGAACTTTGTACCCGAAAGAACAATAGAAAGTATTGGGTATATATAAATAAGAGTGATAAAAATAAATATATAGAAAGCAATGAAAAAGGTATTTCTTTTGGCTGCCCTCGTGCTCGCATGCACAGCTGGCAGCAACGCAAGCGCTATGAACGAGGCAGCGCTCAATGCCTCAATGTCTGAGATGATGCCGGTAAAGAAAACGACTAAGAAGACAACAAAGAAAACTTCTAAGAAGACTTCAAAGAAGACTACGACCAAGAAGACTTCTACAAAGAAAACAACTTCTGCTGCATCTAACACTACAGCAGCAACAACTACAACTGCTGCAACAACAACTGCTGCAACAACCAGCAATACCGCTACATCTACCAGTGCAACCAGCAATGCAGGCTCAGCCGTTGCAGGTATCTTGGGTGCTGTACTGGGCGGAAACTCTAACAGCAGCAGTTCTGCAGGTAGCAGCATTATCAATGGCATCCTGAATAATGTAATCGGTTCAGGTACCTTCAGCAAGCAGGATCTCTGTGCCCATACCTGGAAGTACAGCAAGCCGGGATGCGCCTTTACTTCTGAGAATCTCCTGGCAAAGGCTGGCGGTGAGATTGCTGCCAACAAGGTAGAGGAGAAGTTGGGTGAGTATTACAGCAAGTTTGGTTTCAGCGGCTCAAATACCTATTTCACCTTCAAAACTGATGGAACTTTCGCTGCCAAGATTGACGGCAAGTCATGGCAGGGCAATTATACTTTTGATGAGAAGACTCATGCCATTCAGATGAAGGGCTTGCTCTTGAGTATGTCGGGCTATGCTACGAAGACTACCAACGGCATCAGCCTGCTCTTCGACCAGACAAAGTTGCTCAACCTCATCAAGACTATGGGTGCCCTCAAGGGCAGTTCTACCCTCAGCGCTATCGGTACTATCGCCAATAATTACGATGGTATGCGTGTAGGTTTCGAGATGACTAAGTAATCCTGAAGGATAGAATCCATAACTGAGCCTTCTGTTGGAGTGGGCTCAGTCAATAGGAATCGCCCTGTAAGAAGTAAAGCATCTTTCAAGCTATGCTTTGCTCTTTACAGGGCGATTTTTCTTGTTTATTTCACGCTCAGTTTCATTGTCTTTACATCCTTGCTGTTGGTTCCTATCATAATCTGGAAGTCGCCAGGTTCTATCACGTGCTTCAGATCTGCGTTGTAGAACTTGAGCATATCTGGGGTGATATCAAAGCTTACCTCCTTGCTTTCACCTACTGCCAGATGGATGCGCTGGAAACCTTTCAGTTCCTTTACAGGGCGGGAGATGCTGGCTACCATGTCACGGATGTAGAGCTGCACAATCTCGTCGGCATCGCGGGAGCCATTGTTCTTAACGGTGACGCTAGCTGTAATCTTCTTGCCATCCTGCCATTCGGTAGCCTCCTCATGGCTGATGCCGGCCTCCTGGCTGCTCAGGCGGAAGTTGCTGTATGAAAAGTAGGTGTAGCTCAAACCGTAACCGAAAGGATAGAGCGGACCATTGCTTATATCCAGACAGTTGCTGGCAAACTTGGCAAACTTCTCGTTATCGTCTGCTACAGGGCGACCGGTGTTCTGATGGTTGTAGTAGAGAGGCTCCTGACCGGTAGTCTTAGGCATCGAAGTGGTGAGCTTACCCGATGGCGATTTGTCGCCAAAGATGACATCGCAGAGTGCATCGCCCATCTCTGAGCCTCCAAACCATACATTCATGATGGCTGGTACATGGGCTTTCTCCCAAGTAAGAACCGTAGGACGGCCTGCAAAGTTGAGGAGCACTACAGGCTTGCCCGTCTTCAGAAGTTCGGCAAGCAGTTCGCGTTGTACGTCCGGCATCTCCAGGTTGGTACGGCTACCGCATTCACCGCTCATCTCGGCACTTTCGCCCATAGCACATACTATCACGTCGGCCTCTTTAGCTATCTTCAGCGCTTCAGCCTTCATCTCAGCCTCGTTGCCCCAGTTGATCGGTTTACCGGATTCGCCGTTTTGCTGCAGTTCCTTATTGCGCCAGATATTGCTTCCCTGGGCATATAATAAGGTGGCTTTTCCGGCAAGTGCATGCTCCATTGCCTCTTTGATGGTGGTATATTTAGATGGTACCTGTGCCACGCTCCATGTACCGGCTATGTTGTTTCGGGTGTCGGCAAGCGGACCTATCAGGGCTATCTTTCCTTCCTTTTTCAGTGGCAGGATATTGCCTTCGTTCTTCAGGAGCACGAAGGTCTCTGCTGCTACATCGCGGGCTGCCTGACGGTTCTCTGCGGTATAAATCTCGCTCTTGCTGCGCTTGGTGTTGCAGTAGCGGTAAGGGTCGCTGAACAGGCCCAGTTTATATTTCGCTTCCAGGATGCGGCGGCAGGCGATGTTCACATCCTCCTCGCTCACCTTTCCTTCTGCTATGCTCTTTGCCAGATGCTTTACGAAGGCGTTGGAGCACATGTCCATGTCGGTACCCGCCTTCAGCGCCTGTTCTGAAGCCTCCTTGATGTCTTTTGCCGTTCCGTGCTGCAGAATCTCGGCGATAGAAGCGTAATCGGTAACCACGAAACCGTTGAATCCCCACTGCTTTCTCAAGACATCGGTCATCATCCATTTGTTGGCTGTAGCAGGTGTGTAGTCGATGAGATTGAATGAAGACATCACGCTGCCCACGCCAGCCTTCACCACTGCCTCGTAAGGTGGCAGATACTGGTTCATCATGCGCACGCGGCTCATATCTACCGTGTTATATTCCTTTCCGCTCTCAACGCCTCCGTACAGGGCAAAATGCTTCAGACAGGCCATGATGCGGTTGGCTCTCAGAATCTCTTCTGTGCGCATATCCACGCCCTGGTAGCCCTGAGTCATCGCTGCTCCCATCACGCCGCTCAGATAAGGATCCTCGCCATTTCCTTCGCTTATTCGTCCCCAGCGGGCATCGAGCGCAATGTCTACCATAGGAGAGAATGTCCAGTTGATGCCGTCGGCACTTGCTTCCTTGGCCGATACTTCGCCTACCTTCTTCATCGCCTCGGTATCCCATGAGCAGGAGAGGGCGAGAGGGATAGGGAACATCGTTTCGTAACCATGAATCACGTCCATACCTACGAGCAGCGGGATGCCCAGACGGCTGTTCTTGATGGCGATTTCCTGCAGAGCCTTGATCTTGTCGAGCCCTTTGATATTGAAAACTCCGCCCATGTTGCCCTGGGCGATATCGCTGCCTACCTGAGTATCAAGTGCGCCGCCGGTGGTGATGTCGCCAGCTACCATCAGGTTCAGCTGACCTATCTTCTCCTGTAGCGTCATCTTCGCCATCAGTTGGTCGATATACTCCTTCATGGGTAGAATCTTGCCTTTCTTGGTTGTGGCAGTTACTTTTTTCTTAGGGGCTGCGGTATGGGCGAAAGCAGGTGCTGCCATAGAACCAGCCAAAAGAAATGTGAGTGATAAAAGTGCTGTTCTCATTGTTTATTATGTTAATTGTTATTTTATAAAGTTTATCTTCTATTAAGACCTTGCAAAGATAATAAAAAAGATGATACGATGCGCGATACGAATGTTAAAATGTGGATGATTTTTTCTTTTTTAGATATAAATGTGTCTGATAATGAGATGGATAAGAAAAATGGAGAATATATAAAAAGTGGATGCGGTATAGGCGAAAAATGCGAAGAAATCTATATTTCTTCTATATTTGATTTGTCGTTTCCGATTTTTTTATTACTTTTGCACGTGAAACCTCATGAAAATAAATCAATCTTAAACGGAATCAAGTTGATGTATCGCGTAAATGAATTATGGGGAAAGGCATTCTTCTTCCTGCTCTTTGTCTTGATGCCTCTTTCTCTTGCAGCAAAAACAACAGATAATATAGAGCAGCTTTTTCAGAGTCTGGACAACGCCATTGCCCATTCGGCTGATTATGTGAAGGTACGTGAAGCCCGAATTCGCGATTGGGAGCAGAAACTGAAGACCGCCAGGCGCCTAAGCAGTAAGTATGATGCCTGTTTTGCGCTCTTTGAGGAATACCGCTCCTACAAGAACGACATGGCGCTGAAATATATCAACCAGTGTATGGAACTTGCCATCAGAATGGGCGATAAAAAGAAGGTGGAAAATGCTAAGGCGCTGCTTGCTTTCCAGGAGTCGACCACGGGCGATTATGTCGAATCATACGACCTGCTGAAGTCTGTCAATATCGCTGATCTTGATGCAGAGGGCAGGCGCAACTACCTCTGGGCTTGCCAGCATCTGTATGGCGAGATGGCATATTATTCCAACGTTCCCTCTTTGAAGAAATATTATACAGGCAAGCGTAATGCCTATCAGGCTGCAATAGACAGCACATTCAGCCATGATGATGACCTTTATCTGCAGATGCAGGAGGTGAGGGCACGCGATGCAGGCAATATGAAGGAGGCTTTGCGATTGAGCGATAAGCGGCTGTCGATGACGAAACCGGGCACCCATCAGTATGCCATTGTACAGTTTTATCGCGGCTTGACCTACAATCAGTTTGGCGATGAAGAGCAGTTTCTCAGCTGCCTTTTGCGTTCTGCTATCTGCGATGTCCAGTTGGCTGTGATGGACCAGGGGTCGCTCTGGGAACTCGCCAATCTGCTCAATGCCGAACCGGGCGAGCAGAAGCGCTCTCACGAGTATATCAAGTTTGCCTGGAAGTCGGCTACCATTTTCAATACGCCTAGCCGCAGCCGCCAGATCATGCCTGTACTCACGCATATTGAGGAGGAATATCAGAAAGAACTTTCTTCGGGCAACCAGCATCTGCGGCTCATGGTAGCGTGTTCTGCCATGCTTCTCTTTGTGGTTATGCTCTTGCTCTACTATGTCAACAAGCAGCGCAAGCGCATTGCTGCGGCCCATCATAAGCTGAAGGAAACCAACCATGCCTTGCAGTTGGCAAATGAGCGTCTCAACGAGATGAACCAGTCACTCAACGAGATGAACCAGTCACTCAACGAGAGTAACAAAATGAAGGAAGTATATATTGGTCGATTCCTGCGCCTTTGTGCCATCTATGTCGACAAGATAGAGACCATGCGCAAGCGAGTAGTGAAACTGGTGAAGGCAAGAGAACTCAACAAGCTGCTGGAGCAGATGCAGGCTGGCGAGGCCTACATGGGCGAGCTGTATGAGTATTTCGATTCCGCCTTTCAGAAGCTCTTCCCTAACTTTGTTGAGGAGTTCAATGCCCTCTTGAGACCTGAAGAGCGTATCGTGCTCGAAGATGACAGCCGTCTTTCTACCACCCTCCGTATCTTTGCCCTTATCCGTCTGGGCATCGAGGACAGTTCTAAGATTGCCGAGTTCCTTCACTATTCTGTGAACACTATCTATAATTATCGCGCCAAAATCAAGAATAGTGCCATCTGTGACAGGGAAGAGTTCGAGCAGCGTGTGAAGCAGATTGGCATGAAATAAGCCTTTCTGGGCGTGATGGGTGAAATGTGCTGCAAAGGTACAACATATTTCTGTTACTGCCAAAAATCGCGCTGTAGAGTTCTGTTAAACGGATTTAACACTCGAGTTTTCCCGAGCCAATAAAGCCTACTCATAGTTTTAGCAGGAGAGAAACTATGAGTAGGCGAGCAGATATCAATAAGTTTTACCGGAAGAGAAGATAGGTTTGCTGATGGACGTATTGGTTTTCATCAGGTAGACCTAATCGTTACAGTGTGACAGTTGTGACAGTTGTGACAGTTGTGACAGTTTTCAGGGGTACCCCTCCCTTTTTCTCTATTTAGAAGTTACTTATATATTTATATTTTATATAAATATATAAGTATATATATAATACTTACAGATTGAAAGTATGGGAAATGCATGTACCCCTCCGCTGAAAACTGTCACAACTGTCACAACTGTCACGCTTTAACGCTTTGCTCCTTTTCCCCGAAGATCATCTGAAATCTTGTTGCTAGAAATGATATGTCAAGTTTTTTTGTAAGCAGCACGCAAACTTGCGAAATCTTAGGAGTAAATGCTGCAGATATCCATGCACGGTGTTTTACCGTATTATGTGGGTTAACTGTCCGATAATCAGAGTGTTTGTTGTTTTTGGAGAAAGAGTAAACACTTCGGGGTACCCATACGCTGTGTTTTACAGCGTCATGTATGTTAACAGTCCGATAATCAGCATGTTAGTTGCTTTTAGAAATGAGTAAATGCTTCAGGTACCCATGTGTCGTGAAACACGACACATGGGTAGTCATCTGATAATCAAGATATTGATGTTTTTGAAAGTCCCCGTTTCTACGAGTTTGTCGATAGGATGAAAGCAGGGGAAAACAATAAAAGTTTGTTACGGCGTTTCACCGTAACAAACTTTTATGCGTTATATTTATTTCTTCCCTCCGTTCAATTTCTCAGAATTTAATCATTCTTTTTAAAAGAGCTCGAAGGCTTTCTTGAGCTTCAGGTTATCGGCTGCATTACCAACAAGAGCCTCAAACTTTCCGGCTTCAGCCTTCCAGGATGAAGATGCCTCATCGTAGAAACTGAGGGCCTCTTTGCTGATGGTGATGCTGATATCCTTGCTCTCACCTGGCTGGAGATAAACCTTCTGGAATCCCTTCAGCTCCTTCTGAGGGCGATCTACTGATGACTTGACATCGTGGATATAGAGCTGAACCGTCTCGGCTCCAGCACGCTTTCCGGTATTCTTTACGTTTATGGTAAAGGTGATTGTACCGTCCTGCTTCATCTGCACCTTGTCGCTGCGCAGATTAGAGAGGGCAAACTGGGTGTAGCTCAAGCCGTGACCGAATGCAAAGGTAGGCTTGATGCGCTCCTTATCGGTCCAGCGGTAACCTACATAGATGCCTTCCTTATATTCCTCATCAATGATGTTGCCCTTCGTGCTGGCTCCACCTTCCTGACGCCAGGTTCCCGGATAGGTATTGAGTGCATGAGCACCTGTTTCCTTCAGCGAGTTGACCCATGTAAACGGCAACTTGCCGCTAGGGTTTGCATCGCCTGTAAGGATGCTTGCAAGGGCTTCGCCGCTCTCCGAACCGATGAACCAGCCCTGTACGATGCCGGCAACCTTAGCCTTCCAAGGCATGGCTACCGCATTGCCCGAGATGTTGACATAAACGAAGTTTCTGTTTGCCTTAGCCAAAGCCTCGATCAGCTTATCCTGATGGTATGGCAGCTCATAATGCTTGCGGTCGTGACCCTCGCAGTCCTGGAAATCGCTCTTGTTCAGACCACCAAACATGATGACATAGTCGGCTGTCTTTGCTTTCTCTACGGCTTCGGCTATCAGTTTAGCCTCGCTGCGCTTGTCTTCCAGGTTCTGGCCGGTTGTAACTCCATTGTAGTTGCCCGTTACATCGCCCACATAGCCGCGGGCATAATCTACCTCGATGCCGTCCTTGCCCAAGCGTGTCTTCAGGCCATCGAGAGGCGAAATCTCGCGCTGTACCTTGAGCGAAGAAGAGCCTCCGCCTACGGTCATCATCTTGATGGCATTCTCGCCCACTACCAGTACGCGCTTAGCCTTCTGGGTGTTGATAGGAAGCACATTGTTCCTGTTCTGGAGCAATACGATGCCTTCCTCAGCAATCTGTCTGGCTGCTGCATAATGGCTCTCGGAACAGAGGAAACCATGAGGGCGGTTCGGATTCATCGTGGTGCGATAGAAGAGGCGCAATACGCGGCGCACCTTATCGTCCAGCTCCTTCTGGGTGAACTTGCCTTCCTGTATGGCCTTCATATAAGGCATGGAGAGATAATAGTTGTCGTAGGCATTGGTAGCGCCCATCGTAAGACCGTCTGTCCAGGTGCCGAACTCCATATCCAGCCCGTTCTTTACAGACTGCTCCAGGTCGTGAGCACCGCCCCAGTCGCTTACCACGACACCATCATACTTCCAGTCGCCCTTCAGAATCTTGTTCAGGGTCCACTGGTTGTGGCAGTTGTGCTCATTCTTATATAGGTTGTAGGCTCCCATGATACCCCATGTTTTACCCTTCTCAACAGCCGCCTTGAAGGCAGGGAGATAGATTTCATGGAGAGCACGGTCGCTGACGATTACGTTGACCTGATGGCGGTATTCCTCATCGTTGTTCAGGCAATAGTGCTTTACGCAGGCTGATACGCCCTTAGACTGCAATCCCTGGATATACGGCACTACCATGATGCTTGCCAGGAACGGATCTTCGCCCATATACTCGAAGTTGCGGCCGTTGAGGGGCGTGCGGTAGATGTTGACGCCAGGACCCAGAATCATGTCCTTGCCGCGATACAGGGCTTCTTCGCCCAATGCTTCGCCATAGATGCGGCTCATCTGCGGATTCCATGATGCGGCAAGACAGGTGAGGGCAGGGAAGGCTACACAGGAGTCGTTGGTCTGACCAGCCTGTTCCCACTCATCCCACAATACGTCAGGACGCACTCCGTGAGGTCCGTCATCCGTCCAGAAGTCAGGGAATCCCAAGCGTGGTACACCGGCTGATGAAAACTTGCTCTGAGCATGGATGATGCGTATCTTCTCTGCCAGCGTCATGCGGGAGATGGCATCATCGATGCGCTGTTCTACCGGCTTGGTCTGGTCGAGATAGACTGGCAATTGTCTGGTAGTCTGCTGTGCCTGAGACGGAGCGATGGCTGCAACCGACAGGACACATGATAAAATGAACTGTTTCATAAGTAATATTTATTATGGTTTGTTTATTTCTTGCAGTTGTTTGTTTTGCACACCGCCTCTCACGTTCTTTTTGTGCGTTTAGGCGTATATGCTCATTCATCTGCAAAATTACTAAATAAATAATGAAAAAATGGTGGGTGATAAGTGAAAAGTGGATGGGTGTAAAAACGGAACTTTTTGTAAACCGCTGATAATTAGGAAAATAAATGCGTAGCTGTGCGAATGAAAAGTGGCAGAGTGTGAACACTGAAATATACTGATATAACGTTTCATGGGTGTTCTAGCCTCATTTTCTCCATTTTACCCCATCCACTTTCGTATAGTTATTAAAAACAGATAAGTATCTGAAAACTAACGATATAAGTTGTTTGAAGCAAGTGTTTTCCCCACTTATCTGTTGAAGGTGCTGGGAATTATCAAAAAATCATATTATATTTGCAAACGAAAACACGGCTTAACGCATTTTAGGAAATGCACAGCCGCACAGTCTTAAACATTATTATAATAGAGTGAACTAACAAACAGATATTTTTCTAAACTAATAATCGAGTATGAAAACAAAAAGTCTATTGCTGGCGACTGCATTATTGATGTCGACGTCAGCGCTCGCACAGAAAAACACCTTCAAGGGTGTCGTGTTGGATGACCTGGGTGAACCCGTTATCGGAGCCACCGTACAGGTTAAAGGCGTCAAGGGTGCCGGTGCAATTACCGACCTTGATGGTAACTTTGTCATCGATGCAGATGCTAACCAGACCTTGGTTATTACCTACATTGGCTACAAGGATGCAGAGATCCGTCCTTCAGCCAACATGAAGATTACTCTGAAACAAGACGACAAAGCTTTGGATGAAGTGGTTGTTGTAGGTTACGGTGTTCAGAAGAAGAGCGTGGTAACTGCAGCTATCGCTAAAGTGAGCACCGAAGATTTGGCTGGCAAGAGCCCAGTGCGTGTTGATAACGCATTGAAGGGTCTGGCTGCCGGTGTCAATGTAACCTCTTCTTCTGGACAGCCTGGTGAGGGTTCCAAGGTTCGTGTACGTGGTACAGGTACCATCAACAACTCTGACCCTCTCTATATCGTAGACGGCATGCCTATCGAGGGTGGCTTGGATTATCTCAACCCTAGCGACATCGAGAGTATCGAGGTGCTGAAGGATGCCGCTTCTGGTGCCATTTATGGTGCACGTGCAGCCAATGGTGTTATCCTCGTTACTACCAAGAAGGGTAAGATGGGCAAGGCACAGATTAACTATAACTTCTCTTACGGCTGGCAGAGCGCATGGAAGAAGCGCGATGTAACCAGCGCAACCGATTATGCAATCCTTCAGAATGAGCGTGCCGTAAACGGCGGTCAAGCTCCAGTTTTTGCAGACCCTTATGCATTGACAGATTCCAATGGCAAAGCAATTAATGGTTTCGGTACTGATTGGCAAAACCTTGTTTTCAATGACAATGCGCCAGTGCAGAATCATGAGGTGAGCATCAGTGGTGCCTCTGAAAAAATCAACTATTATCTCTCTATGGGCTATTACAAGCAGGAGGGTATCGTAGGCGGTAACTACGGACAGAGCAACTATGAGCGCCTCTCACTCCGCTCTAACAATATATATAATGTGATGGATGCATCGAAGGAGCGCAACTTCCTCAACAAGCTCGATGTAACCGTCAATATGGCATATACACGTGTCAAGAGCACCGGTATCTCAACCAATTCTGAGTTTGGCTCTGTGCTTGGTAGTGCCCTCTATATGGCTCCAACATTGGCTCCAACTGTGACTGATGGGAATGTAGCAAAGTCTTATTATGACAAACTGGAAGATCCAAACGTTTATGATAGTGAAGGAAAAATAATAGGTACACGTGATTATTATGATATTCCTCGTGATGCCAGTGGCAACTACTATACCATTCCTGGTATGGCAGGTACCTATCAGGAAATGAACAACCCATTGGCTATGATGAGTATTCCTGCAGCCAAGAACTGGTCACATAAGTTTGTGCCTAAGTTTTCCATCGACCTCCAGTTGTGGGACAACTTGAAATATCATTTTACTTACAGCGCCGACCTCAGCTTCTGGGGTACAGACAGCTATGTGGCTTCTAAGTACTACTTGTCTGGTAATAACAAGCAAACCCACACCTCAGCTTCCAAGAGCTCTAGCAAGGGTATCAACTGGCAGGTAGAGAATACTTTGACTTACGACAAGACCATAGGTAAGCATAGTTTTGCTGTGGTGTTAGGTCAGAGTGCCATGAAGAACAAGAGCGATTACCTTGGTGGTAGCCGTTGGAACTTGGTGAATGTAAACAAGCCTTCTATCGACTATGCAACAGGTAACTATGTGCAAACTATCGTTACTGATAAAGAAGGAAAGATAATCTCTGTAGGAACTCCTACCATTCAACACTCTGTATATGGTGGTAATAATGTGGTTCATACCATTTCTTCTCTCTTCGGTCGAATCAGTTACAACTATGACGAGAAGTATATGTTCCAGGCAACTGTACGTCGTGATGGATCAAGCCGTTTCGGAACTAATAATAAGTATGGTACTTTCCCATCTGCATCTGTTGGATGGAACATCATGAATGAAAAATTCATGGAGAGCACTCGCGACTGGTTGAGCAACTTGAAATTCCGTGCCAGCTGGGGTAAGAATGGTAACGATAATATAGGTGATTTTCGTTACACAGTGCTGACCTCTATGGGCAACAATGTACTCTTCGGTAAGAATGCCACCAAGTTTAATGGCTCTAAGGCGAATGCTACAGCCAACCCAGACTTGAAGTGGGAGGAGAGTGAACAGACTGATATCGGTTTCGACTTCGGCTTCTTCGGCAGTGCATTGACATTCAGTGCCGATTACTATGTGAAGAAGACCAACGGTATGTTGATTACCATGCCTATCCCAAGTTATGTAGGTGAGACAAAGCCTATCGGCAATGTGGGTGATATGAAGAACTCAGGTCTTGAGTTTGAACTCGGCTACAAGTGGCACATTTCTGATGCTCGCTTCAATGCCAAGGCTAATGTAAGCTACTTGCACAATGAGTTGACCAACCTTGGTAATGACACTGGTTATATTGACCTCGATACCTTCCAAGGTCTTTCAGGTGGTGGCACCCGTGGTAGCAATGGTCAGCCTTTCCCATATTTCTATGGTTATAAGACCGCTGGTGTATTCCAGAACATGGATGAGGTGAAGGCTTATGTCAACAAGGATGGTAATATGATTATGCCAGATGCACAACCAGGTGATGTCCGCTTCGTTGATGTGAATGGTGATGGTAAGATTAGTGCAGACGACCGTACCAATATCGGTAACGGCACACCAAAGTGGACCTTCGGTTTCAACCTTGGTGCTGAGTGGAAGGGATTCGACTTCAACCTCTTCCTGCAGGGCGTGACAGGCAACAAGGTGTTTGATGCCACTTATCGTACAGATGTCTACTCAGGTAACTTCCCATCTTGGATGCTGAGTCGTTGGACAGGTGAGGGTACATCCAACAAGTATCCTATCTTGAAGGCTGGTGATGCAACCAACTGGCAGGTATCAGATCTCTATATTTGTGATGGCTCTTATCTCCGTGTGAAGAATATCTCATTGGGTTATACTTTGCCAAAGAACTTGACACAGAAGCTCTCCATCAGCTGTTTACGTTTCTATGTGATGGCGGAGAACTTGATAACGTGGACAAAGTATTGGGGCTTCGACCCAGAAATATCTTCTGGTGGTACCTCTCTCGGTGTTGACCGTGGTATCTATCCACAAGCACGCACCTACACCATCGGTTTCAACCTTTCATTCTAAATGTAGAACATCTTAAAACATTGACAATTATGAAGACAATGAAATATATAGCACTCGGTGTGATGACAGCCAGTATGACCTTGGCAACCACATCTTGTAGCGACAACTTCCTTGAGGTAGAGAACCCATCGGGTGAGCCTCTGGAGGAATATTATACCACAGATGAGCACATCAATGAGGCTTTGAATGCTGCATACGACCCTATCCACTGGCCAGACTGGGGATTGGGACAGTATAATGCTCTTAATATCGATGCCGAAATCATGGGCGATGACTTCTGGGTAGGAGGTAGTGACAAAAATGATAACCAACACTGGCATATGCTGTTTAATTTTGAGGCGAATGCTAGCAACACATTGAGTTCACTCTGGACCGTGGATTATTCAGGTATCAAGCGTTGTAATGACCTCTTGAAGTATATTCCTTGGGCAGAGGCAAACTTGACCGAGAAAAACAAGGCATCTTATGAGATGCAGGGCAGAGCACTGCGTGTATACTTCTACAACAACCTATGGCATTACTTCGGAAATATCCCTTTCTATCTTGAGAATTTGAGCATTCCATATACAGCTCCTCAGTTGAAGGCAGACGAGGTGTATAATAATCTCATTACCGAGCTTGAGGCAGTCATTGACTCTAAGGTCTTGCCAATGCGCTGGGATGACAAGAACTGCGGTCGCATGTCGCAGGCGATGTGTTACATGATGTATGCCGAGATGGTAATGTACCAAAACGATAAGACCCGCTATCCAAAGGCATTGCAATATATGCAAGAGATTATCAACGACAAGAGCGAATATGGATTGATGGATAATTTCGCCGACATTTGGAAGGAAAGTGGTGAATGGTGCAAGGAGTCAATTTGGGAAATCAACTACGAGGATGGTAACAACGAGCGTGGTTGGAGTTCTCCATTGGCTATCGGTGGCACAGTTCTTCCTACTTTGATTTCACCTAATGCATGGCCAGGTGGTGATGGCTGGGTGAAGCAAGCCAGCGATGGTTGGGGCTTCTTGCCTGTAAGACAGGAAACATACGACTTGTACTCTGACAATGACACTCGTCGTGCAGCTACTTGCTGGGATTGTCGTGGAATGGGTACTGATGGTGATGCTGATGATACGCATTATCATAAGCGCTATCAAGATACAGGTCTTTGGTTGGCTAAGTACCGTCCTTTTACTGAGAACAATGCCGATGCAGGTTTCGATACCAATCTGAACTATAACAACAACTATCGTTTCTATCGTGTAGCCGAGGCTTATCTCAATGCTGCAGAACTATTGCTTGAGACTGGTGGTGATGCTGGCTTGGCAAAGGATTATGTTAATAAAATCCGTCGTCGAGCAGGAATCGCAGAGCTTGGAGCCGTAACTCTGGATGATGTTATCAATGAGCGCCACTTGGAGTTTGTAGGCGAGGGTAAGCGTTACTTCGACCTCGTTCGCACAGGCAAGGCTGCTACCGTGTTGGTACCAGACAGCTACGGCTATCGCACCAACTCCTGGACAGAATCCAAGAAGTATATTCCTATCGCACAGGCTGAGCTTGATTCCGACCCGGCTTTGGTTCAGAACAATTATTAAAACTTATTAAGGTAGAGGAACAATAGTTTCCTCTACCCCCTAATAAAATATTAACTTTAAGATTTCAGCAATATGAAAAAGATGTTTCGAAATATGGCTTATGCTCTTCTGGGTGGATTGATGCTCAGCGCATGTTCTGCAGAGGAGTTCTCTGGTGCCAACGGTGAGTTGCCTAATGTAGCCGACTTCGCCGACAACTTCAAGATAGATGTTGACCAAGAGACCAACACCGCCAACTTCACGTTTGATAGCAAGGCAGGCATTACTCCGGTATGGGTGATAGATGGTGCCTATTCTTCTGCTTTCAACCTCTCTAAGTATTATCGCAAGAAGGGTACTTACGATGTGGAGTGCTTCGTGAAAAACCGTAATGGTATCAGTAAGGAATCTGTTCGGAAACTGTTCTCTATCGAAAAGACTAAGATGAATGGTTTTGGCGGTTTTGTAGAGGACAGCGAGTTTAATATGTTCAAGGGATTAGCATTGCCGAATAATCCGGGAAACAATGATGATCCGTCTCACAATCCGGCTTTCTGGTATGCACCGGGATGGAACATGATAGCTGCTCCTAATTGCTCTTTACAGAAGGGCTGCTATACAGTCAAATTGCCACAGGCTACAACCGATCGTTGGCAGGCTCAGATGGCTCTTCTTAATTTGGGTATCTCTACTAGCGCAGATAAGCATTATGACTTCTCGTGCATCATTACATCTGCTAAGGGACATAATGCCGTTAAAGTGAAACTTTGTGATTCTGGCGCAGGTGGTGATGACATCATTCTCTTTGACTCTAAGGATGTAAATACCGGTCTTGAGGCAGGAGAGCCTAAGTGTATTTTCGGCTCAGACCTCGAAGGTAAGGATATTCAAAACCTGAAGGTGGTATTCGACTTTGGTGGAAATCAGGCTGATGATGAAATCATGATAGAAAGTCTGGTATTGAAAGATCATGCCAACGATGACGGTACTGTAGTTCCTGTAGAATTAAAGGTGCCATTCGACTATAATACTGCTGGAAACCTTTGGAAGGATGTAGATGAGAATAAGTCATTCGCAAACACCAATTGGTTTGGTGATGCAGGATGGGCACCTATCGAGTGTACTCCTGTTGTCAAGCATGAGGGTAACAAGCATTCTATCGTGATACCTGTAGAAACTCCAGCTGAGCAGTGGCACGCACAATGGGCTTTAACAGAAGTTCCTGTCGCTATCAAGATGGGACAGAAAGTTGATTTCTCTTGTAAAGTAAAAACTTCTGCTCCGTTACCTCTTGCAACCTTTAAGCTTTGTGATACAGGCAATGATGATAGCTTCTTGTTTGCTGATATGTATACTGATATACAAGGTGAATATGTTGTCCGTTACGATGATGCCGTGATTAAAGGTAATAATCCTGGAGATATGGACAAAATAAAACTTGTAATGGACTTTGCCGGTGCTCCTAAGGATGCAGAAATAACTGTCAGCGATATCGTTTTGATTGTGAAATAGGCTTTAGGTTTTATAGGTTTATATAGAATTATACAGGAGCTGCTCCTATAAATAAGTAAGTAGGAGTGGCTCCCTTTTTAAATTTTAAATGACATGAAATTCTTGAAAATATTTTCCTTCCTCCTTTCGTTCATGCTGCTTTCTTGCAGCAGTAGTTCGTCTGACGTCAATGGAGAGATAACGATAGCCTGCTCTCCTACGAGCATAGATGTTCCTGCTAAGGGCGGTACTTATAAAATCATGGTTGTGGCTTCTGAAGGAGGCTGGGAAGCGAGAGCATCCTTCCCAGGAGAAGGTCCTACGACAAATGTATCCCCTTGGTTTAAAGTGAGTGCCAGTGGTAATAACAAAGCTATGGGTATGGTAACTGTAGATGTGGAAGAGAATAAATCGTCTGTAGCTCTTGACGGAAGTGTCGAGATTTCATTAGAGGATAAGAAGGTATCGGTGCCAGTGCATCAGGCTGGAAAACAGGTCACTCCTATTGAAGGGGGCGAAATGGTGATTCCTGAGGGGTACAAACTGGTCTGGAATGATGAGTTTAATGAAGGCTCTGAGTTGAATAGTACCGATTGGTGTCATGAGGTGAAGAAGTCGGGCTGGGTGAATAATGAACTTCAGAATTATGTGAATGGCTCTGCTGATGGTAAGCGCGTAACAGAAATTGCTGATAACCGGCTTTACATCAACTGTTTCAAGGGCAGCAACGGCAAGATTTATTCGGGTCGCGTATATGCTCACGAAACCCAGGGCTGGCTTTACGGTATCTTCGAAGCTCGCATCAAATTGCCTAAAGGTAAGGGCACATGGCCTGCTTTCTGGATGATGCCTTGCAACAATGATTTCGGAGCAAATCCTTGGCCTAAATGTGGCGAGATTGATATTATGGAAGAGGTAGGCGTTAATCCTAACTATACTTCTTCGTCGCTCCATACTGAGAAGTTTAATCACGTGATGAAAACTCAGATTACTAAGGAACGCCAGACTGCGGGTGCTGAAGACGGTTTCCACGTTTATCGCCTTGAGTGGACTCCTGATTATATCAAGACCTATGTGGATGGTAAGGAACTGCTCAATTTCAACAATGATGGTAAAAATGATGTGGGTTCATGGCCTTTCAATAAACCATTCTATGTTATCCTCAACCTGGCTTGGGGCGGTGATTGGGGCGGCATGAAGGGTGTTGACGAAAGCGCCCTCCCTGTTCAGATGGAAGTGGATTACGTGAGAGTATTCCAGAAAAAATAAGGCTTGATTTTTTTAACTATATAAATAATAAGGTCTTAGGAGAAGTCGTATCTGCACTTACTCCTAAGACTTTTTCTTTTGTTCTAATTTCGCTCTTTTTATTGTCTTTTTCTGCTTTTCTTGCTTACAATTTGCTCATTTCGAATAAAAGTTATAATTTTGCAGCATAATTTCAAAAATCAGGAAAATAGAATGAAACAGAATAATAGTAATTTATTATATCATCTTGTGGCTTTTGTCACCGTAGCCATCTGGGGAACCACCTTTGTATCTACCAAGGTGCTGATGCTGAACGGACTTTCGCCAGCACAGATTTTTACGCTCCGTTTCAGTATCGCATACATGATGATGCTGATGGTGAATCATAAGCGGATGTTTGCTGATAGCTGGAAGGATGAGTTTAAGCTGGCAATGCTGGGTATAACGGGCGGTTCGCTCTATTTCCTGAGCGAGAACGAGGCGATGAATTATACCACAACAACCAATACTTCGCTCATCGTATGCTCCTGTCCGCTCTTTGCAACCTTGCTGGTTCGTCTGGTTTATCGCCATTCTTCGCGTATCAACATGATACAGCTGTTGGGGTCTCTGCTTGCTTTTGTAGGTATGATTATCGTGGTGCTGAATGGCAGATTCGTGCTGCATCTGTCGCCTGTAGGTGATGCCTTGGCTTTTACGGCATGTATGAGCTGGGCAGTCTATTCGCTCCTGATGAAATCGGTATCGGGCGATTATGGCGCAGCTTTTATTACCCGCAAGGTCTTCTTCTATGGTGTGCTTACCATCTTGCCTTATTATCTTATCATCCCTGGGTGGCCGGCATGGGATGTGTTTATGAAGCCTCAGGTGGTGGGTAATCTCTTGTTCCTGGGCTGTTTGGCATCCATGATATGTTTCCTTACCTGGAACTGGTGTATCTCTAAGTTGGGTGCCGTGAAAGCTACCAACTGGGTTTATTTCAACCCTATCACCACTATGATTTTCGCCTCTCTGGTATTAGACGAAAAAATAACTCCTTACTTCCTGGCAGGTGCCTGCTGCATTCTGGCAGGTATGTATATTGCGGATAGAATGACGAAGGCGGAATAAAAAATGACGAAGCATAGCTGTAGTTAGAACTAGCCAATGCTAAGAGCATTATGATGCTCTTTACCATTTTGCTTTTCATTTTTCCATATTGATTTGTCTTTTAGTGTAATACGAATGAATAGTTGTTATTATTTATATAATATTTGTTCAGGTTTTCATTAGGCGTTCCGCCGGATTTACTGTCCGGCGGAGCGTTATGGAGATTTCTTATTCTTCGATGACTGAAATCTGCATAGAAACATCCTCTTTTGGCCGATCGCCACGCAATGTTTCGCAGTTCTGAATCTTTTCTACGATGTCAAGTCCTTCCTCCACTTCACCGAAAACGGTGTATTGGTTATCGAGGAAAGGTGTTCCGCCTACTTCAGTGTAAGCCTTCTGCTGCTCCTCGGTAAACTTAGGATAGCCCTGCTCCTTGCAGCGCTTCTTGGTTTCATCCACCAGTTCATCCTGGAGTTTCATCAGCCCCTCACGGTCGCGGTTGCGGCGGAAGTTCATGATTTCTTCATGATGCTCTTTGGCAAGCTGGTTGAAGATGTTCTGCTCCATCTGCATGCCCATCTGCTTTTCCATCTGCTTCAGTTCATTCTGCTTGTAGGTCTTTCCCCATACAATATAGAACTGGCTACCGCTGCTCTCTCGTTCTGGGTTTACCTCATCTCCCAAACGGGCTGCGCTCAAGGCACCACGCTTGTGGAAAAGTTGTGGATAAACGAATTCGGCAGGGATGGTATAGTCAGGACCACCTGTGCCCAGCATCTTGCCTTTAGGAGCGCCTTTGCTGTCTGGATCGCCGCCTTGAATCATAAAATCCTTGATGACACGATGGAAGAGAGTGCCATCGAAATATCCCTCCTTTGCCAACTTGATGAAGTTGTCACGATGCTGAGGTGTCTCGTCGTAGAGGCGTACCTTGATGTCGCCCTCTGATGTCTTTATCAATACTTTTGCCATAATCGTTTAATTAAATGTTGAATGTTGAATGTTGAGTGTTGAATGTTGAATGTTGAGTGATGATTGTTGAGTGTTGAGTTATATCTTGCTTTTGGCTAGCATAGCCCATTGTGCAATTCAACATTCAACATTTAACAATCAACATTCAAAATTATTTATAATACTCATTCCACTCCTTCATAGCCTCCTGCCAGTCGGTCTGTTCACCGCTGGCTACGGCTTCTTTCTGTCTCTCTGCCTCGTCGCGAGCCTTATCTCGGGCACGTTTTGCCTTCATTGCTTCGATGGTGGCATCGTCGAGAATCTGAATGGCGCCACGCTTGATGGCTGCCTGCAACTCCTCTTCTCCGAAAGCCTTGCCAGGCTCATTGAAGTCAGAGATATTGAATTCATAATCCACACGAAGGTCGTGGCGTATCATTTTCTGTTGTAAACGGTTGCCTGCGTTTTTGAGTCGCAGCAACTTGCCGATTTCCTTGATTTCTCCTGCTGAGTATTTGTTTCTTCCCATTAATATGATTTGATATTATTATTTTTGCGTGCAAAATTAAGCATAATCCTCGACAAAACCAAGAAAAGTTTCAAGGAATTCACAAAAGAATCCCTTTCTCCCTTTACTTTCTTGCCCTTTTTACTTTTTTACCTTTTTACTTTTTTACCCTTTTACCTTTCAATCACTTCCATGCCTTCTTCTGGTTCAGTTCTATCAGGCGGTCGAATTCAAAGTCGGCTTTGATTTTATCCAATATCCTCTTTACGATGATATTCATCACGCTTCCTTTGCTGTAGTTGGCAGAGCACATGAAGTTTACCCGTCCCTCCTTGACAAGCTGGCAGGCAGTCTTCTGTTTATCCTCGTTATCATATACCGCAATCGAGTGGCCGCCATGTTCCTTTACCATCTTCATGCAAGGCACATCGGTTTCTCCATCTCCGAAGTATATCATTCGGGGGAAAGGGATAGGTCGCTTTTCGTCGGGGATATACTGGTTCACTCTTCTGTTGTCGCTCACCTGTTTGATACCCTTGTTGATTTTGAAGAGGAATTGCGTTTTGGTAGTATAGTCTACGGCTACGGCTGGCCAATAGGCGATTCCCTCCTTATTGTAGAGAAAGGAGCAGGCGTAGATGTTCTCAAATTCCTGGGCGATAGGTGTGCCCTCTATCATCTCCTTCAGTCCCGAGGAGTTGATGTAGTGCTTTACGTCCAGTCCGATACTGTTGCCATATTCATTCACGAGCGAAAACCATTGTTTTACGCCGCGGAACAGTTCTACATCCTTGCCGAATTTCTGAAAAGATTCCCGGGTGAGCGAGATATTGTTCTTCTTGGCTTCGTCGAGCATCAGATACATATAGGTCAAAATGCCGTTGGCATCCTTACCCTCTGCAAACTTTCTGTTTTTCTCCCAGAACTCGTCTTTTGTCTTGCCTGTAGCCTGTATGAATCCAAACTCCTGCATATTGCCCGGCGACAGTGTGCCGTCGAAATCATAAACCAGCGCTACCTGTGGTCTCTTCTTTGCCATATCTCGTTCTCCTTTCTTTTATATTTACCCTAAACTGTCTATCTCTTTCGGGGATGTTTTTCTCCCTTAATTTGCAAATATACATAATTTTCAGCGAATTAGCAAACTATTGGGATATAAAAAAACATAATGAAACAAAAAAGGCGTACAAAACTCATTTCTGAGCATTGTACGCCTTTATTATAATATTAGCCTGTATTACTTAACCTCTTCGAAGTCAGCGTCTTGTACATCCTGAGCGCCATCATTGCCGCCCTGTGCCTGCTGACCGCCCTGTGCACCCTGAGGACCTGCCTGCTGGCCGCCCTGATACATCTGCTGAGAAGCAGCCTGCATGACGGTGTTCAAGTTGTTGATAGCTGAATCGATAGCTGCAGCATCACCTGCCTTGTGAGCATCCTTCAACTGCTGCAATGCCTGCTCGATACCTGGCTTCTTGTCTGCAGGAATCTTATCACCGTTATCCTTCAGGAAGTTCTCGGTGGTGAAGATCATGCTGTCAGCCTGGTTCATCTTGTCAATCTTCTCGCGCTCAGCCTTATCAGCAGCAGCGTTCT